>JAEIGA010002077.1_pt1 | contig 31941 bp, 36 predicted proteins | sample 9270691 | NCBI WGS metagenome assembly JAEIGA01 (sample SAMN17057246, study PRJNA624740) | gut metagenome | biome: biome; isolation source: fecal sample | host: Bos grunniens | place: China: Xizang | collected 2019
TAAATGAAGAATAAAAACCTACACCAAATTGACCAATAATATCTACATCAGTTTGATCTTGATTTTCTTCTTTAAATGATAATGAACCACTTTTGGCAATTGTTCCTAAGTTTGTTTCTAGTTCTTGTTCACTCATACCAATACCATTATCTTGGATGATAATTGCTCTATTTTCATTATCAAGTTCAATATTAATTCCTAATTTTGCTTTATCTATTTTAATATCTTTTGCTGTTAATGATTGATAATATAATTTATCAAGAGCATCACTAGCATTTGAGATTAATTCTCTTAAATATATATCTTTATTAGTATAAATTGAGTTTATCATTAAATCTAATAAACGTTTTGATTCTGATTTAAACTGTTTTTTCATTTTGTATCTCTCCTTTTATCAGCTATATATAGTTATACATTACTTTTTAGCACTTGTCAAGGAAGAGTGCTAAAATTTACATATTTTAACATAATTAAAAGAAGAGGTTATTCCTCTTCTTCATTATAGAAAAAATTAATTCTAATTGTTTCAATTAAACAATAAATTATATTTAAAATCAAACCTAAAGCAGCAATTTTTGTACCATAATTTGTAATAGATAAATAATTTATTTCTATAGCTGATGTTTCTTTTAAAATTGAAGGAAAAACAAATATAAAACTAGCACCTATAATTAATAAATTAAATCCCATTTTAATAATCCATTCAAATATTGATTTTTGTAAAATCATTAATACTATTATACCTATAATAATAATTAAACATAAAATAATCTTTATTAAAGAACTATTTAAAAAGTTATATAATTTAATCATTTGTTTTTCTTTATCAGATTGATTATATTGATTAATTATATTTTTTTTCATAGTTTTAACTTCTTCTTCAGATATTTTAATTATTTCTTTTTTTTCTTCATCTGTTAAATTATATTTATCTATTATTTCTATAATTTCTTTTTCTACTGATATATCTTCGTTTGATGTTACAATCATAATATATTTTTCTAATATTTTTTTAATTTCATCATCGGTAACAACAATATTTGAATTAAATTGTGTTATACTTTGTCTTATTTTTTGTGTGAGCATCGTGTTGTATAAAGTATCTACAGTTATTTGTTTTATACTTAAAACTATTACAAAAATTAAAATAGCTGTAAATATTATAAAATTAGTTAATGTTATTAATATTTTTCTCATAATGCCTCCAATTATATTATAACATAACTAGTTATTTAATTCATTTATTACTTTCTTTAAATCTTCGTCTTTTAATCCACTTATTAAATCTTCAAAAAATTTTTTTCTCATAAAATCCTCCTAATTTATTATGAGCAAAAAAAAAGAATTTATTCAGAAATTCTCATTTTTATTAATTCTTTGTTAAAAATCATGTTTAATCCATAAGGATCAATGATAAATCCATCAATATACTGATTTTCTTTATCATTAATTAATGTGCAAATTTCATTGATTGAATAAAACATAAAATTTAATTCATAATCTTTATACCATTTATTAAATTCATCCATATTTGAAAAAATTGATATATATTTTTGATTATCTATTTCATTTAATATAAATCCAGTAATATCAGTATTATTACTTAATATTGGAAACAAAAATATAGATTGTTCTAATTCTTTGATTAGTTCTTTATAAGTATTATCGTTATTATTTATATTAAAATTATTAATTTTTTCTTGTAATATTTTATTAGGAAAATTTTCCTCAAACATTTCTAATCCTGTGAACATTTTTTACTCCTTTTTATTATCATAAATATTAAATGCGTTATGATAAAAACTGCTCCTATTATAAAATATAAATAACCATATTTTGTAATATTCGCAATATTAATATTTCTTATTATTTCATATTTTTTTGATATTTCAGACAAAATTTTAGGTAACAAAAGTACTATCATAAAAGATGACATCATAATACTAATACCTAAATTCAGCATAAAATAATCTGCCAATAATATTATTATTATACATAATAAAATTATTAATGCTACTAAGCAATATTTAAACATATTTGAAATAAGAAAATTATAAATTTTTATAAACTTAATATTATTTTGATCAAGTTTCTTTTCTACTTCTATTTCAATTTTATTATATACTGTTTCAATTTCTGTTTCATTAATCTCTTCTATAATTATTTGTTTTTGACTATCTGATAAATTTAGTCTGTTAACTATTGCAATTATATCTTCTTTTGTATTTGGAATATTATTATTTGTTTTTGATAATGTATTATCAATAATATTTTGAATATAAACTTTTGTTATTTCATCAATATCAGGATTAGATAATAATTCATTTTTTAATTTTTGTATTTTTTCATCATCAAAATTAGGGTATTTTTCTTTTATAACATTTATTATTTGTTCTGTAATTTGTGGTTTTACCATATTATCATTAATATTATCTATTGCTAATGATTCTAAATTAATTGTTAATGCTAAAAATAAAAATAGAAAAATTAATAATATTGATAAAAATATAGTGAATATTTTTTTTATAATTTTCATACTACCATCCTCAATTTAATTATACAATAATTACTAATTAAAAAAAATACAATTATTCAAAAAAAATTCAAGTTCTTCATAACTTATTTGTCTAGTTTTATCAAAATATATTTCTTTAAAAAAACGTCCTAATTCTAGTTTCATGTTATCACCTATTTTATTATGTAACAAAAAAAAGAAACTATTCAGTTTCTTTTAAAGCCTTAATTGCATTAGTTACAGCTATTTTTCCATAATTAAATGTTAGTCCACCTTGTAAATATGCTATATATGGTGGTCTAATAGGACCATCACATGATATTTCAATAGATGAACCTTGAGTAAATGAACCTGATGCCATAATTATTTGATCACTATAACCAGGCATATCTGTTGGAACAGGTGTTGCAAATGAATCAATAGCTGAATATTTTTGAATTTCTTGAACAAATTTTATTAATTTGTTTGGATCATGAAATATAATATTTTGAACAATATCTACTCTTTCTTCGTTATATTTTGGTTCAACATCGTAACCTTCTTTTTCACACAAATATGCTGCAAGAATTGCTGTTTTTAAACTACTAGCTACAACACTTGGTGCAAAATATAATCCTTGAATAAAACTTTTATTAATTCCTAATGATGGACCAACTTCTTTACCACATCCAGGAACTGTTAATCTTTCAGCACATAATTCTACTAAATCTTTTTTACCAGCAATATATGCACCGTTTGGAGCAATTCCACCACCAAGATTTTTTATTAATGATCCAACAATTATATCAGCTCCAACATGTAATGGTGTTTCAACTGTAACAAGTTCACAATAACAATTGTCAACCATTATTATTACATCTTTATCTACTTTTCTTATTTCATTACAAACTTTTTTAATTTTTTCAATATTAATACTTTTTCTTGTTGAATATCCTTTAGATCTTTGAATAGTAATTAATTTAATTTTTTCATTTTTTAATGTTTCTATTATTTTTTTATAATCAAAATCATCATTAATTAATTCAATTTGTTTATATTTAACACCAAAACTTTTTAATGAACTATTATTTTCTTTAATCCCTATAACTTCATGAAGTGTATCATATGGAAGACCTGAAATTGAAAGCATTGTATCATTAGGTCTTAATAAACCGAAGTATGCCACTGTTAACGCATGTGAACCAGATATAAATTGGTTACGAACTAAACTATCTTCTGCTCCTAATACTTCAGCATAAATTTGTTCTATAACATCTCTTCCAATATCATTATAACCATATCCAGTTGTACTATTAAAATGTACTTCAGATAAATTATATTTTCTAAATGCATTTAAAATATTTTCACTATTTTTATCACAAATTTCGTCAATTTTATTAAATTGTTCAATTAAATTTTTATCTAACATTGATAATTACCTCCATCAACTCTAATTACAGTTCCATTAATATAACTAGCATCATCACTTGCTAAAAATAAAATTACTTTCGCTATTTCTTCAGGTTCACCAAAGCGATTTAATAATATTTTTTTATTTTCATTATTTATAAATTCATCATCTAATTCTTTATTCATTTCTGTATTAACCCATCCTGGTGCTATAGTATTTACTCTTACATATGGTGCATATTGTACAGCTAAATTTTTTGTTAATGAAATTACTCCAGCCTTTGATGCATCATAGTCTAAACTCATAGGATAATATGTATCAATACCATTAGTTGAACTAATATTTATAATATTACCTTTTTTATTGTTATACATTATTTCACCAATATATTTTGACATTAAAAAAGTTCCTATTAAATTTACATTAAGAGTTTTTTTAAAATTTTCTACTGTTTTATCTTCAAATAATGTATCTATTGCGATTCCAGCATTATTAACTAAAACATCAATGGTTCCAAATTTATTTTCAATATATTTTTTTAAATTTATTACTTCTTCTTCATTAGAAATATCGATTTTATATAATTCTATGTTGTCATCAACTAATTTTTCAGCTCTTTCAATTCCATTGTTGTAACATAAAATGACATGGTAATTTTTTGCCATTTTACAAGTCATAGCACCTATTCCTGAACTACCGCCTGTTACTAGCATAATTTTTTTCATATTAACCCTCTTTTCTTTTATTGACAATCCTTGCATATTCCATCAATTGAAATATTATGTGAAACAATTTTGAAATCTTTTATTTCTTTTAAAGGACAAATATCAATTTTTTCTTTTTTATGACATTTTATACAATTAATAAAATGTACATGCTCATTGTTATTAATAATATAATTTTTTTCATTATTTATAATTTCAACTTTAATTATATTCTCTTTTAAAAATAAATCTAATATTCTATATATTGTTGATTTATCAATATCATCATTTATAATACTTAATTCTTTTATAGTTATTGGTTTTTTTAATTGATCTAAAATTTTTATTCTTGGTTTAGTAATTTTAATATTTTTATTTTTTAATAAATTAATCATATACCTAAAAGATCAATAACTATTCCAGAAAAAACTCCAACAAAATAAATAATACTTAAAATTGTTAAATTTTCTTTTTTGTCTTTATTAATTTTAAATAATAATAATATGGCTATTCCACTTCCAGTTAGTAAGCCCGCAATCATTGAACCAAATGAAATAGCATTTGATAAGAATAATTCTGTTATTATAACACTAGATGCACAATTTGGAATTAAGCCAAATAAACTTGCAACAAAAGGTCCAAAAAAACTATCTTTCAATAAAAGTTTAGATAAGTTATCTTCACCAATTGTTTCTATTAAAAATGTTAAAACTAATGTAGTCATAAAAATAAATAATGTAATATTACAAGTATGTTTAATACTTGATTTTATTATACCTTCATGATGACAATCACATTGTTCCTCTTTACAAATTTGCTTAATATCTGTTTTTGAAATTTTTGTTTTTTGATAAATTGCATCTACAATAAATCCAACAATGATTGCTATACAAACTTTTAATACTAATATAGTTATTATATCTTCTGCACTTAGACCTTTTGAAATCATAATTGGAAGCATTTCATCTGATGTAGATAAATATATAGCAACAAGTGTTCCAATTGATAAAATGTTTGCTGCATAAAAATTTGTTGCAAGTACTGAAAATCCACATTGTGGAAACATACCTAGAAGTGAACCAAACAAAGGTCCTAATTTACCGGATTTTTCAATTATATTTTTAGTTTTTTTATTAAATTTATGTTCTATATATTCCATTAATAAAAATGCAATAAATAAAAAAGGTATTATTACAATTGTATCTTTAATGGAATGCTCAATAATATGTATCATATTTTCCTCCTAAATGCAAAAAAATTGCAATTATATAATAACACTCAACAAGTATTTTGTAAATATTTTTTTTGTGTTAAAATGATGTTGTAGGTGATAATAATGGTACAAAATTTTGATTTTCATATTCATTCAAAATATTCTGATGGGGAATATGATGTAGAAACAATAATTAATAAACTTAATGAGAATAATATTACAAATTTTGCTATTACTGATCATGACAATGTCGAATCAGTAGATTATTTAAGAGAAAGAAATTTAAATAATATTTCTGGTGTTGAAATGAGTAGTAGATATAATAATTTAAATATGCACATTTTAGGTTACTATATTGATGGTGATTTAGATGAATTAAAAAAATTATGTAATCGTGTTTCTGAATTAAGAAAAGCAAGATTATATGAACATGTTTCAAAACTAGAAAAAGAATATAATTTACAATTTGATGAATTAGATTTAATGAATTTAACAAAAAAATATTCTACATTAGGTAGACCTCATATTGGTAAATTACTTATTAAATATGGTTATGTTTCTTCTATGGAAGAAGCGTTTAAAAAATATCTTTTTAATGTACATTCAAGTATTTTTTATAGAATGGATGCCAAGTTAGTAATTGATGCTATTCATAAAGCTGGTGGGATAGCTATTTTAGCACATCCTAAAAAAATAGAAGATAAATATAATATTGATATTGAAGACTTTTTACCTGACCTTGTAGAAATAGGTATAGATGGTATTGAAATATATAATTCACTTCATTATAATGAAGATTCAAAAAGATATAAAGATATTGCAACAAAATATAATTTACTTATTAGTGGTGGTAGTGATTATCATGGTCCTAATATAAAACCAAATGTTAAATTAGGTTATCTTAATAATGAAGATTTACCAAAAATAAATATTGATGAAATGACATTTAAAAAATCCTAAATTTAGGATTTTTTTATATACGAAAAAATGAAGCTAAATTAGCTTCATTTATTATTTTAATGGGGCGAATAGTGGGGATCGAACCCACGCATAACGGAACCACAATCCGCCGTGTTAACCACTTCACCATATTCGCCAAATGACAAATCAATAGTATTTTATCAACAATTTAATCTTTTTGCAATACTTTTTTTGAAAAAAGTCAAAAAAAGTTGGTACCGGTAGTCGGACTCGAACCGACACGGGCGCAAACCCACTTGATTTTGAGTCAAGCATGACTACCATTCCATCATACCGGCACATAAGTAAATTATATCATATAAAAACTAAAAAGAGAATTATTTTTTTAATTCTCTTTATATTTTGATTCATACAAATCTGTTTCTTTATCTTCTTTAGAAACGGTTTCATTAATAACAGGTAATTGTTCTATATTTTGTAATCCTAGATAATCTAAAAATTCTTCAGTTACAGTGTATAAGATTGGTCTACCTGGTAAATTTGATTTTCCTGCTTCTTTTATTAAATTTCTATACATTAATCTCTTTATTTGATATACACTATCAACACCTCTAATTTCATCTATTTGAGCTCTTGTAATAGGTGATTTATAAGCGATAATTGCTAGTGTTTCAAGTGCTGATTGTGTTAAATTATCTTTCTTATCATTTTCTATTAATTTTTCAAAATATTTAGCATGTTCTTTTTTAGTTGTTAATTTATATTTATTTCCTAAAAATTCTAATCTAAATCCTCTTACTTCATTTTCATATGTTTTTTTTAATATATCTAATACTTCATTTAATTTTGAATCTTCTATTTCAAGAATATCTTGTAATTGTTCAAAAGAAATACCTTCATCACCAACAACATATAAAATACCTTCTATTATTCCTATATATTCCATTTAATCACCTACGTTTTCTATTATTATGTTATCGAAATTATAGTTTTGAATAATTTTTAATTCATTATGTCTAGCCATATTTAATATTGCTAAAAAAGTTACTACTATATAATCTTTTCTTACGATTTCAAATAAATCTGTAAAATCAACTTTTTTCTTTTGTTTAAGAATATTTTTTATTTCTGCACTTCTTTCTGATACAGAAAATTCTTTGTTAGTTATTTTAGTATTTAATGGTTTATCTAATTCTTTTCTTTCTAAAACTTTATTAAAAGCTTTCATTAAATCATTCATATCAAAATTTTCTTGCACTGATTTATCTTGATTAGTATATTGCATTAAATCAGATGGACTTTTAATATGAATTTTTTTTCTATCTTGTTCATATTCTTTTAAAAGTTCACTTATTTTTTTATATTTTTCATATTCAATTAATCTATTTATTAAATTTTCTCGTGGATCGTCTTCATAATCATCTTCAACTTCAACATGTTTTTTTGGTAATAAAATTGATGATTTTATTTCAATTAATTCAGCAGCCATAACAAGATATTCACTTGCTATATTTAAATTTAGACTTTCCATTAAATTAATATAATCCATGTATTGTTTTGTAATATCTAATATTGAAATATCACAAATATCTACTTCTGATTTTTTTATTAAGTGAAGAAGCAAATCCATTGGCCCTTCAAAATTATTAATTTCAACCTTGTAATCCATAAATCACTTCCAACTCTACTTAGATATTATATCATAAAAAAAAATTATATGATATAATGTAAGCGGTGATTTAAATGAAAAAATTTACAATGAAGGATGAAAATTTTATTTGTGATAATTGTAATAAAAATGTAGAAAAACTAAATTATACAGCAAGAGATCATTGTCCTTACTGTTTATATTCGAAGCATGTTGATATTATGCCTGGTGATAGAGCTAATGATTGTCATGGTTTATTAAAACCAATTGGCATAGAAAAATTTAAAAATTCTTATAAAATCATTTATAGATGTAATAAATGTGGTGAACTTCATAAGAATATTGTAGCAAATGATGATAATATGGATTTGATAATAGAATTATCTGTTCAAAAATAAAAATACACAAATTTGTGTATTTTTTTAATTAACGCTTTTTATACCTACTATTTTAACTATATATGGTAAAACAGCAATACCAATAAATAGAATTCCTATAAAAGTAGCTATATATATTAAGTCTTTTTTAAATTTTTCGTTTTCTTTTTGTACTTCTCTTTTTATTTGTAATTCGTCTAAGACTTCTTCTTTTTTTTCATTTTCATCTAATTTTAAATCAGCTTCATCTGCTGTACCAGTTAATTTATATTTTTCTTTTTCAACATATTCTTTTGCTGTAATTTCGCTACTAGCATCGATTGTTACAGTATTAATTTGAATATCATCTATATTAGTTGGTGAATTTGCATTTGTATTTATATTTTCTGTATTTATAACAGAGTTAGGTGCAATTTTATCATTTTCACCATTATCGATTGTTTGCATTGGTTTGTTTACATTATTATTTACTGGTTCTGGCGCTGGTTGAGAAGGCGCTGCTGGTGTTGGTGCTGGCGCTGGTTGAGCAGGTGCTGCTGGCGCTGGCATTGGTGCTGGTTGCGAAACATCAGTATTAACTGGTTGTATATTATTATTTACATTATTTTCATTCATATTATTCCCACTCACATTCATATCCTAAATTCATATATGCATCTATTAATTCAGTTATTTCTTGATTATATGCACCTACTAAATCTAGTTTTTCATTTTCTTCTAATTTAATATTTTCTAATGAAGTTTTACTTAAATCATAAACTGAACTTACTTTTAATGATGTTGAACTTGATAATGTAGGAACAATTGAATATCCATCATTACCTATATTTTCAGTTTGTCTCTTTTTATATTTACTATTTTCTGAATAAATGTAATTCATATATTCATCTGAAATTCCCGAATATTTATGTTCTTCAGCTATACTTTTTAATTTATATTCAGTGTAGTAAATTTTTACTGTTGTTGTCTTATCTCCACCATTTTCAGTAACAACTTTTGAACATTTTCCATAGTTCTTACCAATTGGTTTAAGTACAACATATTCTTCTTCTTCCTTATCGTCTTTTTCTACTTCTTCAACTACTTCTCCTTGTTGTTCTTCTTTTTTAAAAGCTTCACCAGTTTTTATTGAAGACACAAATTGATATATAGTAGATAAATTAAAAATAAAAAACATCAATAAAATTGTTAGAACAGTATATAATAGTCCATCCCCACCTGATTGTTTATTGAATCCTGCTTTGTTCATTTGACATCTCTCCTATCATAATAATTATATCAAATAATAAAAAAAAATTAAAGAGATTTAATATGTAAAGTGTAACACTGATATATCTTTGTAATATATTACTTTTTGATATTAAATTCTTTAATTATATACATGTAATAGAATTAAAGTTATAAACTTTAGATTTTTACTTTTTCATATTGATTAATTCTATTGCTTCTTTTGCAGTCATATGTTCAATATCCATTTCAATAATTGCCATTGCTCTTATAGAAGAATTAATTTCAGTTTCAATACCCTTCTCATATTCTACTGAATATTTCATTGCTAACATTGTTGCAATTCTTCTTTTTTCATTTTCTTCTTCTATCAAATTCATTTTTCCAAAAACTATTACACTTCTAAAATATGTAGTATATTTTTCAGGAACAATCTGATCTTTATCAATAACACAAAAAGATGCTTTATTATGTTTCTTTATAGCATCAATTTTATGCCCAGATTTGGCTGAATGAAAATATATTTTACCATTACTATACACATAGCTAATTGGTACTGAATATGGATAATCATCATCTCCTAATAATGCTATTGTACCACATGTATTTTTTTCTAATATTTCTATTGCTTGTTCATTAGATAGTAATTGCTTAAATCTTCTCATCTTTCTAAACATAATCATTCTCCTTTTTTAAGGATTATATCATATAAAATGTTTTTTATTCAATTAGATATTATAATGTATATTATTAATATTTTACATAAAAAAAGATTCAATAAAATGGTTTACATTTTAATTGAATCTATTAGACGTTATTTTTTGATTAACAAACTGTTTTTACAATGAAATTGCTAACTTACGTCGTTGATATTTATCTCAACGTCAAAGACTAAATTTTTCAGTATAATGTTCCGAATATGATTGTTCTATCAGTTTTACATTACAAATCATCTAAATCATTCCCACATTTCTAATAATACAACTCATAATTCATGCGAAAATCTCACTTTTTATCGTTTATATAAAACATCGAATGTGCCATGATATTTTGAGCTGGCCAATATACATAAGAACATAAAATCCAAGTCAAACGGCTACTCTCACCAAACATATCAATAGCAAGTACTATATCAGAGAACCAGAACATTATACTTCCTACCAAAATTAACCATCTGTATTTACTCTTTTCAGATATCAGATTGGAAACTGCTTTTCCTAACATACAAGCAATAATGCACGCATAACCAAGAAGCATTTTTTCAAGTATTTGATCTTCAATTTGAATAAATGATGTTCCTGCCACAATATATAAGGAAAATACTACAAACGGCAAAGTTATCAGTATATCTCTCTTTTTAAACTTTTCCAGCATAAAAAAAGCTACTAGATAGGCTACATGTCCTGCTGCAAAAAATAAGATTCCAGATATGAAATGTACACCTAATAAAATATCTGCACACATCCCAAAGAAAAGCCCCAGTTCGATTAAAAAGACAAAACTTCGTCTCGTTTTTTTATGATTCCATACATATAAAACATTTAAAAACCCCAGCATAACAAACCAACCGCTTGTAACGCCTTTCAACCAAAGTCCACCTAAAATATCATAACAAATCAAACAACTAAAAGCGCAAATCAAAAATATAATATTTATAATAAAAAGTTTTTTATTATTTTCTTTTAATTCATAATTAATCATCTATATTCTCTCCTTCAAATTCAAGTTTGATAATATAAGCAAGGGTTAAAATTCTTAGTTTTTTTATCTAATGAAGATGATCGATCTAATCAAACTATTTTCAAAATATTATCATCCCATTCTACAAATATAAGATTATCTGGTTGAGGAACATATCCATTATATAGTTATATAAATTAGAATATGTCTCAGTCAGTAATCAAATCATACTCAAAGAACTTATGCATTGCTTCTACATAACTCAATATATTGAATTGTGAAAGATTATCATCTTCAACATATGTTTCACTATTGATAGAGATACATTTCTCTTCAAACAGAATAGCAACCTTTTCTATTCATTTGATTATTAAATATGCAAGTCGATAGAATAAATATATAAAGCAATGCTAAAACTAATGCTATCAACTTTTTCATACAATCACACAACTTTCTTAAATTCTAATTTACCTCTTCGAAAGCATAACTATCGTCTCAACATGATATGTATTTGGAAACATATCAACTGGTGTTATATTAATAATATTATATTTTTCTTTTAAAATTTTTAAATCTCTTGCTAATGTAATCGGATCGCATGAAACATATACAATTTTATTTGGATCCAGTCTAAAAAGATCATTTATGACACTATTTGTAAGACCACTACGTGGTGGATCCACAATAATAGAATCAAATTTATCTTTAAATTTTTTAATTACTATTTCTGTATCACCACATATAAATTCCATATTTTCAACATTATTTATTTTCATATTTGTTTTAGCATCTTCGATAGCTTCTTTACAAATTTCTACTCCAATTACTTTTTTTACAAAAGGAGTAGCATACATTCCTATTGTTCCTGTACCACAATATAAATCCATTATTATATCGTTTTCATTTGGCTCTAAATATTCAATAACTTTATTATATAGTTTTTCAGTTTGTTTAGTGTTTACTTGGAAAAATGCTTGTGGACTAATTACAAAGTTAAAATTTGACAATTTTCCAATAATCTTACTTTCTTCCTTGATTTTACAATTATTATTTTTGATAATTTTGTTAAATTTATAACCATTTTTACGAACATATTCGTTAGTCAATGGAAGTTTTGTATCCTTATGTAAATAATATGTTATTGCTACATCATTTGAATTTACATTTCTAATAACAATTTCATAAACATTATTAAATTCATTAATTTTATTTAAATCGTTGATTATTTTATTTATATTTTCTTGAACTAATTCACATTTATCGATATAAACTATATCATTAGATTTTCTTTTGAAATATCCTAATTTTTTATCTACTTTTAATGTTACTTTATTTCGATAATTAAATTCATCATCAGAAGGTATAATTTTTTCAACTGATTCAATATCAGCATATCTTTTTAAAATGTCATTTACTTTATTTTGTTTATATTCTAATTGATCTTTATATCCTAAATGTAATAAATTACATCCTCCGCATTCATTATAATATGGACACTTTGGTTCAATTCTTTTTTCACTATTTTTAATTCTTTTTGTTATTATTGCTTCATTAAATTTCTTTTTTTCATTTGTTATTTTTATTTCTACTTCTTCACCTGGAAGAGCATTTTCAATAAAAGTAATTTTTCCATCTATAAAGGAAATTCCTCGTCCTTGATGGTCTAATTTTTCGATTATACATTTCATAAAAATCCTTCTTTCAAGTAAATTATAACATAAAAAAACATAGTTTCCTATGTTATATATCAACTAAATTAATGTTTTCAAGAAGAATACCTGTTCCTTCAGCAACGCAAGTCAAAGGATTGCTAGCCACATATACAGGAACTTTTAATTTATCTTCTAATACTCTATCTAAACCATCTAATAAAGCTCCTCCACCAGTTAAAACGATACCTTTATTTATAATATCTGCGGATAACTCTGGAGGTGTCATTTCTAATATTAATTTTACGTTATGAACAATATCATTTACATTATCATCTAAGGCTTCTTTTACTTCTTCAGATGAAATAGTTACAGTTTTGGGCAATCCAGAAACCATATCTCTTCCTCTTATTTCCATTTTTTCTTTTTTCTTATTGTTATATGTTGTACCTATAGAAAGTTTAATATCTTCTGCTGTTCTTTCACCAATTAATAATTTATATTTGTTTTTAATATATTTCATAATTTGTGCATCAAATGCATTACCAGCTGTTTTAATACTTATACTATTTACAATTCCACCTAATGATAAAACAGCAATATCTGTTGTTCCACCACCAATATCAATTACCATTGAACCAGTTGGCTTTGATATATCAAGACCTGCACCTATAGCAGCTACTTTTGGTTCCTCTTCTATAAAAACTTTTCTAGCTCCAGTTTTTTCTGCAGCCTCTTTTATTGCATTTTTTTCAACTTGTGTAATATTTGATGGACAACATATTAAAATTCTTGGTTTAGCAAATAAATTTTTACAATTTATTTTTTTTATAAAATTATTTAACATTAATTCAGTTATTTCAAAATCAGCAATTACACCATCTTTCATCGGTTTAATGGCTTTTATTTTACCTGGTGTTCTTCCTAACATTTCTTTAGCATCATTTCCAACAGCAAGTACTTTTTTACTTTCAGCATCTACTGCAACAACGCTTGGTTCGTTAAGTACAACACCTTGTCCTTTAACAAAAATTAATACATTTGCAGTCCCTAAATCAATTCCTATATCCTTTGAAAACATATTTTCACCTACTTTGATATTTTAATTTTGTAGCTTCACCGCCTTTTATATGTCTTGTTTCTATATGATTTTTCATAATATTATTAACAATAATAAATTTTTCATAATCAATTTTTTTTAGTATTTTATGAATATCATTATGAACAGTACTTTTTGAAACATTAAACTTTTTTGCGGTTTCACGAATTGTTTTGTTAGTTTTTATAATATAATTACTTTCTTTAATAACTCTTTTTTTAATTAAAGAATCCATATAACACCTCAATAAATTATATAGATTCTTTAATATATTATTCACTAATTGTATTTACTTTTTTTCCAAAATAATCTTCTGGATTTGAAATTTGATTATTAATTATTAATTCAAATAATAAATGTGAATTTAAATCTTTATTAATACTAGATTTTCCACTTTTTGCAATAATTTGTCCTTGTTTAATTTCGTCATTAACATTAACTTTAATATTATCTACACTTTGATAAATGCTTATAATATTATTATCATGTTCAATTTCGACAACATTTCCAACTAAATCATCTTTAGTAATTTTTATAACTTTTCCATCTAAAATAGAAACTACATCAAATGATTCAACACCACCATATGCTACTGATGAATTTTGCATATATGTTGATTCATAATAAATTATTGAATTTTCTTGTGATGCTTCATCAGCCTTATGATCATAAAATCCTTTTAAAATCTTAACATTATTATCAACATATGGTCTATTGATAATTATATCAGTTGTAATTACAGGAATATTTTCTTCATATACTGGTGTTTCTGTATATGTTTCACTAACTTCTTCTACTTCTTTATTAAAACTTACTTCAACAGCATATACAACTGTTAATAGTAATGCAAAAATAACAGTAAATATTAAAAAATATGCTGGTTTTTTTAATCTATAACCTTTCATTTTTTCACCTCTACTGTTATTTTTAAACAAATTTATTTTTTTATACTAATTTTTTACAATTTTTGTATTTTTATAATAATAATTTAATATTTCATCATATTTTTTATTAGCTAGGGCCATTCCTTGTGCACCATACTGACTCATTCCTACTCCATGTCCATATCCTTTTGTATTAATTATAACTTCATTATTTTGTTTTATAATATTAAAATAACTAGATCTTAATTCTAATTTAGAAACGATATCTGAAGATTTAAATTTTATTCCATTAATAGTTAATTCTATATTTCTTCCTGTTGATGTTTTTTTATTGTATTCAATTACTAAATTTTCATTATAATCAATATTTAAACGATGATAAAATTCATTTAATAAGTATTTTTTTTGATCCTTATAGGCCGGTGATATTTCATCCCATTTTGATTCAACGCTTCTTAAATAAGGAACTTTATTTTTAAATACTTCTTCACTATTTTCTGTATAACCTGTACTTGTTGAAAAAAATAAAGCATCAATAATTTCATTGTTATAAACCAAATATTCACCTTTTGTATTCTTTACAACATTTTTAAGTTTATTAATATTATCTATATATTTATCACCCCATACATTTTTTAAATATTCATAGTCAAGATATACTTGATTCATAATTGTATCAACAACATCATAATCATTATTTTTATTTTCCATCATTTTTTTAAGTCCATATGTTCTTGATGCTACAGATTGAGCTTTTAAAGCTTCTTCTTCAAAATTTATAGGCATTTCTCCTGCAATTACACCTACGACATAATCTTCTAAATATACTTCATCTATTGTATTGTCAGAACGTTTTACTCTTATTTTAGTATCATCTAAATATAAGAAATTTATTTCCTCTTTTTTAAAAAACATATTTACTACAAATATAGGTATTAATACTATTAAGCATGAAAAAAGTAGTATTTTTTTCATATAACCTCCTTCATTATATTACTTATACTACTATATTATTTTTGTATTTAAGAAAAAATCATACAAAAAATTTGTTGCTAGATACGATAAAGACATTGCTATAATTAAATATAAAATTTGCGCTTGTCTAGGTTTACTATTTTTAATAAATTTATTATAATCTAATCCATCTAAACCATAAAGTGCTAGTGTAAAAGATAAAATGTATAATATTGTCTTAACAGTCATGGTTTTCAAGCATTTCTATTCTTCTAATATGTCTTTCATCATTAGAAAATTCCGTATCAATAAACGCATTAACAATTTTTTTTGTTTTAAACAAAGATTCATTAGCTGATAGTGCTATTACATTAGCATTATTATGTTGTCTTGTTAATACTGTATCATTAACATTTGTTACTTTAGCACATCTAATTCCTTTAACCTTATTAGCTGCAATAGACATCCCTATTCCAGTTCCACACAATAAAATACCTAAATCAGCATTTTTATTGCAAATTTCATTACATAATTTAAAAGCATACACTGGATAATCTACTGACTCTTCAGTGTTTGGACCTAAATCTTCAACTTCAATATTTCTTTTCTTTAAATGATTAATTATTTCTTCTTTTCTTTTTATTCCACGATGATCACTTGCTATTACTATTTTCATGTTTACCTCCAATATCTAAATTAATTATATCATTTTTGCTCTTTAAAAAAAAGAAGTACATTTTAATATGTACTTCCAAAGGATTAGAGATAATTTAAGAATAAAGATATTAGTATAAAATAAAATTTAATAAAGATAAGAGATTTTTTTGCACTAACTTAGTGCGAGGTTTTAAATATGGACACCAATCACATTTAAAACAATTTATTATTATTAGCCTTCCCCTTTTAGCTTATAATTGAATTTTTTTAATAAATAATTCTACATGTCCGTTCAGACTCCATTTCTTTTAAAATATTTTTTATCCATACATGTACTAGAAAATATATGTATAATTTTTTTATTTCATTTATAAATTATTTTATTATTACATTAGTCATACCCTACTTATGTAAATATAAATAATTTAACCGACAATGGATTATTAACAGGGGTTTTTTAACGACAATAGAATTTCCCATTAATAATCTTAATGAAATATTTTGCCTAAACAAATCACATGGTAATTTGCCTGGCTTGCATATGCAACCTTTTTGTTGAAATATGCATTTGTAGAGCTATTAATGTCAGATCTACTGGAAAATCAACATCAATACCATGTAAGCTTTCTACATTTCCGTTAATAATTAATTTAATTTTTTTCAATTGTTATTTAACCTTAAACAACTGATTTTCGATTCTCATTAGAAAAGCATTAGCCCAAATAACTTTTCAAATACAATAATGAGAATTTTTTATACTTACTGTTATACATTGACATACTTGCCCAATTTTATATGTCTTAAATGTATTAAATAATGAACTAAATAGTAAAGTATATAATCGAATAGAATTTGTACTAGAAAGGATTAATTACATTGAACTGCTACTAGATACAGTTCTTAGTTATATTACTTTAGCCCATAAAGCAATATTAAACCGACTCAACAAATGTTGAATATTAATGAAATATAATCCTTTAGTACTAATTATAATATTTTCTAATCGATTAGAATTTTGATATAAAGAATTGAAAGGTTTTAAGAAATTTGATTTCTTATTAATTTATTTTAGTATTTATCTATCTTCGATATTGATTCTATGATAGATATTTTGTTCTCACAACAAATTTTCACTTGCTCCAATTATCTTAATTATTAAGATAAATTAGGAATTAAAATTACAAAATTTTTATTCCTATTTATTAATTTCAATTTCTGCTAATACATTTATCATCATAAAATGTATCAAAATTGAGACTATATATAATACTAGTATTCCCAAACATACTTTTAGTATTAATATATTTTAATAAATAGTATATTTTATAATATTTTAACTGGATAGTTCCAGTCTTGGTGATGTATTTTTTATACATCACCAATTAAGAGATTAGCTTACGCAAATCACCAATATTAGGTTTTTTCAATTATAACATTATCTACATTTCCCTATTCTCTTTTTCAATAAACTTTTTGGAATTCAAACACTATAATTGAAACTCAATTTTACTTTCTTTACAATAAACTGAGTACATTGTTTGTAATAAACTGCCCAATATTACAAACGAGACAATAACCAAATTTTCAATTAAATATATTTTATATAATTTTTTTACTAAATCTTATCCATATATATAAATGGCTTTTTCTAATTAATAAAATATATTTTTAAGAAGAATGTAGTAATTAATATTTCTGGCCCTAAACAGAAATATTATTTCTTCCAGAAGTTTCTAGCCCTAATAGAAAATCTGGAAATTTATAACTAGGCCCTAACTAATTATAAACATGATCACTTTTCTTTTTTTTTAAAATTTCAAATAAACTATTTTAGTAGAAGTCGATACTAAGATATTTTATTTTTGAAATTATTATTTAATGTTCCGGTTAAATAATAATTTATCAGTTGCCCATAACTGATGCCTCATGTAAGGTCTTTTGAAATTTTTAAATTTAGAAAATGTACTGATCGAATTTTCCAATCTATCTACCTCTTCTAGTTTCATTATAGCACCTATATTTCAGTAATCAATACCTAAAATGATTTTTTTTTAAAATTATACACTTTTTTTGATAAAAGTGTAAAAGAAAAAAGATACATAATATATCTTTCTATTTTCTTACTATTTTATATGGATTTTCAAATGTTCCATCACCATCAAGATTTATGTTTTTGTTTAAAGTAAAGACTAATCTTACATTATTTTCAATATCAAATGTATGATTGTAAACCACTCCGTCTTTAGAAATTGCATAAATACCTTGACTATCATAATCCCTTGTAAAATAAGGATAATCTGTGTGTAACCAATTTTTATTTGAACAAAATTTATTATTTAAAAAATTATTTTTACAATTTGTGTCAAGCGATACATTTATGTAATCTTCAACATTTAACATTGACACTATTGATGTTGATTTCATATATTGTTGTGTATTAATTATATATGAATAATATTCAGTTTCAACAAAATTAGGATTTATACGATATTTTTTAAACTCATTATCATAATTTAAATAATAAGCAATATTATTATTGTCAAATATTGCATAGTCAGATAATTTATTATTTTTACTCCATTTTATATTTTCAATATAATCATTTTTTATAATTTTAATATTTTTATCAGAATCAATTTTTATAATTCTATACATTTCTTCATTAATTAATATATAATTATTAGGATTTTCACCTCTAAAATAATAGTTGTTGTTGTAAGATGAGTATAAACCATCACCATTATAAGTTAATTCTATAATATAATCACCTAACTTTACAGTGTTTAAATCTTCACAAGAACTTAATGTTACATGTTCATCATTAAAATCTTTAAAAGCACACCATGTTTCCTCGTTAGCAATAATTTTAGTTTTACCCTCTTTATTTATATATATATATCCATTTTCTGGAAGGTTTGAATTTAATTGAAGACCATCTTCTGTAATTTTATAATCTTTAATTGTAAATAGCTTGTATTCATCATCAAAATTTGTGTTTGAATTATAATAATTATTAAGTTCACTGACAATTTTATTCATATTGGATTCAATTTGTTCTTTATTTTTAACAATATTTAGTAACTTTATTGTAGGATAACCAATTAATAATGCTAAAGAGCATAATAATAATAAAGTTAACATTAATACCTGTCTATTATCATTCATACTATCACCATTATAATTATATCACAATATAAAAAAAAATAATCATACGATTATTTTTCTGTGTTAATACCATATTTACGGTTGAATTTTTCTACACGTCCTGTTTTAGCAGCAACACCTTGTTTTCCTGTGTAGAATGGATGACATTTGTCACAAACTTCAACGTGTAATTCATTTTTATTTGATTTTACAGTGAATTCATTTCCACAAGCACAAATAACTTTAGTGTCTACATAATTTGGATGAATATTCTTTTTCATTTTTCTATCTCCTTCCGCCATGACTAGATAAAGTCATAGTAATTTTTGCGAATATATTATAACAATAAATTTATTAATATGTCAACATTAATCTTTTGATTTGCCTAATAAATTTAATAAGTTAATGAAAATATTAATGAAATCTAAATATAATTCCAAAGCAAACAATATAGCAAATGATCCATTTGATTTTACAACATTATAATTGCGATCAATTTTTTGAATGTCATAAGCTGTCATTCCACAGAATAGAACAACTAATACAATTGATAAAATTGTATCTAAAAGCGCACTTCCAATAAAGATATTAAATATTGATGTAATGATTATTGCAAAAAGGCCAATATATAAATATGTTGAAATCTTTGTTAAATCAAATTTTGTTGTTTTTCCAAACGCACTCAATATTAAAAATATAAAAGTTGTTATTAAAAAACAATATATAAGTGATGATACATCATACAATATAAATATACTTGACAAACTAACACCAGATACAAATGAATATATCATAAAAAGTAACCCAGCTGTTGTTTCCTTAATTTTATGTATTAATGATGATAAAGTTATTACTAATACAAATTCACCAATAATAAATAACCAATATAAACCATTTGAAAATAATAAATCTAATAAATCATGTGTTGTTGATATAACATATCCTGTTATAAATGTAATAAAAAAACCAAAAGCCATCCATCTAAATACTTTGCTAAATACTTCATTTTTGTTCATAAATACCTCCTTAAATAATTATATCATTAATTTATTAAAACTGTATTTTCTATTTCTTCTATTATTTTATTTCTAAGATTATCTTTATTATTAATATAATTATTATTTTCAAATATATCTATATATTTTATTTTATACTCATTACAAAAATCTATGAGTTCATAATTTAATTTTTTTATTCTTTCTATATTATTTTTTGAATCTTCTTTGTAATAAATGCCAATTAAAAAAATATCTTCTTTTGAATATTCTCTAACTTTTTTTAAAAATTCAAACAAATCATTTCTATATTCTATAAAATTATCTACTGAATTCATATAATAATTTAAATCATCCATATTTAAAGATATTGTTATTAAATCTGCTTTTATTAAAGCATTTTTAAATGTAATTTTTTTGTTTTTATATTTTATTTCTTTATTATCTTCTATCATATTAAGATAATCGGAAATTCTTGTATTACTATTAGAAAATTTATATATATATTTTTCTAATTTATTACGATTTGATAAGTAATTAGATATGTTATTGGCAAACCATGAGTTGTCATTAGATAATGATAAATAATATATTTTTCTATCAATTGTCAATGTATATATGTAAATAATTGAAAACAAAATTAAAACAAAAACTAAAATTTTTTTCATATTTTTTCCTTTCACAAAAAAAAGTATAATTAATACTTTAATTAATTATACTTCTTCAAGATTAATTTTAGCACCAACATTTGTTAGTTTTTCAATTATATTTTCATATCCTCTTAAAACATGTTCTACATTAGTAACAACAGTTTCTCCATCAGCTTTTAATCCAGCAAGTATTAAACAAGCTCCAGCTCTTAAATCTGTTGCTTTTACTTCTTTACCAACAAGTTTTGATGGACCATTAATTTTTATAGATTTACCATTAATTTCAATATTAGCACCCATTTCATTTAAATATGGTATATTTTGGAATCTATTTTCATATATAGTTTCTTCTAAATTAGATATCCCATTACATTGAGTAAGTAATGTTACTAATGGTTGTTGTAAATCAGTAGGGAATCCTGGATACCCTAAAGTTTGTACATCTATAGGATTTAACTCTTCTTTTGCAGATATATTTATATAATTTTCTCCAATTTCGATATCTGCATTCATGTTTTTAAGTTTAGTTAATAAATTTTCTAAATGTTCTGGAATGATATTTTCTATTTTTAAATTTTTACCTATTAATGCTCCTAAAACAATATAAGTACCAGCTTCAATTCTATCTGGAATAACATCTATATGACATTTACCTAGTTTTTCAACACCTTCAATAGTAATTGTACTTGTACCAGCTCCTGTAACTTTAGCACCCATGTTATTTAAAAAATCAGCAACATTAACAATTTCTGGTTCTTTAGCAGCATTTTCAATAGTTGTTTTTCCTTTAGCTTTTACAGCAACTAATAAAGTATTAATTGTTGCACCTACACTTGGCATATCTAGTTTTACTGTATTTCCAACTAGTTCTTTTGCATTAATTATAAATTTATTATCTTTTTCAATTACTTCAGCACCTAATGCTTTAAAGCCTTTTAATGTTTGATCAATTGGTCTAGCACCTATTGAACAACCTCCTGGAAAATACATTTCAACATGTTTGTATTTTCCTAATAAAGCAGACATAAAATAATATGATGCTCTTAATTTTTTTGATACTTCTTCTGGAATTTCCTTATTTACAATGTTTGTGGAATCAATAATCATTTTATTATTTTCTCTTGTAACTTTAGCACCTAAATATTGTAATATTTCATTTAAAGCTTCAATATCAGAGATATTTGGAATGTTATCAATAGTTACGACATCATCACTTAATAATGATGCTGGAACAAGTGCTACAGCACTATTTTTAGCCCCACCAATTGATATTTTTCCTGTTAATAGATTATTTCCTTGAATTCTTATTTGTTTCATAAATTCCTCCTATTATGCCTTATTATTTGAACCTAATAAAGCTATTTTATTTCTAACAACTTCTTTAATTGCATTTTCTCCAGATCCAATAACTTTTCTAGGATCATATGAACCCTCATTACTTTTTACGAAATCTTTTACACTATTATGCCATGCTATTTGTAATTCAGTATTAATATTAATTTTAGCAATACCACATGAAATAGCTTTTTTAATTTTGTCATCAGGTATACCAGTACCACCATGTAAAACTAACGGTAATTTTGTTTTTTCACTTATTTCTTTCATTCTTTCAAAATTTAAGTTAGGTTCACCTTTATATATTCCATGTACACTTCCTAATGCTGGAGCTAAACAACATAAATTAGTTGCATTTACTATTTTAACACAATCTTCGCATTTTGCGTGTAAAATCTCATTAGAAACGCCATCTTCATTACCACCAATATGTCCAATTTCTGCTTCTACAGAAACATTTTTATTATTAGCATATAATACTACTTCATTTGTTATTTTAATGTTTTCATCAAGTTCATATTTAGAAGCATCAATCATAACTGATGTAAAACCAGCATCAATTGCCTTTTTACATACTTCAAATGAACTTCCATGATCTAAATGAAGAGCAACTGGTATTGTAATATTTAAATCTTCTATTAAACCTTTTACCATATTAGCAATTACTTTATAACCGCCCATATATTTACTTGCACCTTCACTAACACCTAGAATAACAGGACTATTTTGATTTTGACATTCTTCTAAAATATATTTAGCCCATTCTAAATTATTAATATTTAAATGTGGAATAGCATATTTGCCTTCCATTGCCTTATTTAACATTTCTTTCATATTTTCCATACTATCACCATATTAATTATATAAGTTTTTAAAAAAAAGAGCAACAATGTTGCTCTATTTATGATAACTTTCATTTTTAATTATTTTAAATGCCCTATATATTTGTTCTAACAATATTACTCTAAATAATTGATGAGGAAAAGTAAATTTAGAAAAAGAAAGTGCTAAATTACTTTTTTTCTTAATATCATCATGAAGACCATAAGATCCTCCAATAATAAAAGTAATATTTGAATTATTTATAAATATATTGTTGATTTTCTCAGCAAATTCAGTACTTGAAAATTGTTTACCTTCTATTTCTAAAGTCACAATATAATCTTTATCACTTATATGTTTTAAAATTTGTTCCTTTTCTTTTTCTAAAACAATATTTTTGTTATCAAAATCGTAATCATTTAATTCAATAATTTCTAATTTTGTATATTTTGATAATCTTTTTGTATATTCTGAAATAGCTTCTTTTAAATATTTTTCCTTAATTTTGCCAGTCGTAATTAACTTTATCATACTTCTATTACCTCTGTTCTTTCATTTTGCATTGCGACACAAATATTTTTTTCATATTCAATATAATTTAGAACTGTATCTAATGCTTTTTCTTTAGTATTATTATTTTCACTTAAATGAGCTAAGACTATATGTTTTGTATTATCACCTATAAATTTAGATAAATAATATCCACAATCTTTGTTAGAAATATGTCCTTCATCTCCTAAAATTCTCATTTTTAAAAAATAAGGTCTATTACTTTCCATTAGCATATCAACATCATGATTAGATTCAATTATATATGCTTCTTTATTTTTAAGAATTTCATGATATTTATTATTTATATATCCTGTATCAGTTATATAAACTATTTTGTTATTGAATATATATCCTAAACATTCGTTAACATCATGCGAAAGTTTTATTGTATTAATAATAAAATTATCAAATTCAATATTTTCATCTATTAATTCATAGTTTTCTAAATCAACATTTAGTTCTGCTTTAGTTTTAGAAGATAAATAAATCTTTGGATTTATATTTTTTATTATTCTTTTTAAGGCACTTGTGTGATCAGTATGACTATGAGTTATAAAAATAGCTTCAATTTCATTTGGTTTTACATTAATTTCGCTTAATTTTTTAGAAATATAAAGGAAATTGGTTCCTACATCGATTAAAAATTTATGATTTTTAATTTCAATGTAAGTACAATTTCCTTTTGAACCACTAGCTAAAACGCAAAATTTCATTAATAGAATGATAATGGCGAAACGTAAGAACCAAAGTTATATCCAGGATGTTTTCCTCCATAATATATTTCAAAATGTAAGTGAACTCCTGAAGATCTACCTGTATTACCCATATATCCTATTATTTGACCACGAGCAACTGGTAAACCAACTTTAACTCCTGGAGCCATCGCAGCTAAATGGGCATATGCAGAACCATAACCATTATTATGATTAATTGCAACAAATATACCATATGTTCCATAAGAATATGTAGCCATAGTTACTACACCATTATTTGCAGCATAAATTGGTGCCCAATAATTACTTGTAATATCAATAGCTTGATGGAATGAACATGATCCTCTGAAACATCTATATCCATAATGTGATGATATATTCGTACTATTTGTTGGCCATGTCCAATAACGACCTCCAACACCAGAGATATATTTAGTTCCAATAAGAATTACTTTATTTGTACTTGGTTTAATAGTTACTTGTTCAAGTACTTCTTGTGAATCAACAAATCCATTTTTATAAACTAATTCTTGAGTAACACGGTTTACACCATTTTCCCCATTTTGAATAACTTGTTCATCACCTTCAACTAAAGTATCTGTTCTTCGTTCTTCTACACCATAAAATTGTGTTTGATCTTCTATAAGTTTAACATTAGCAATAACATCAACCATAGGTTTAGCATATGAAACAAGAACCTTTTGTCCCTCATAAAGAATATTATCAGCTGATGTAAATTCAGGATTTGAAATCAAGAATTCTTGAACACTGATTTTATTGTCTGTTGAAATACTTTCAATAGTATCTCCTTTTTTTACAGTATATTCTTCACCTTTTTCAGTTGTTGAAAATAAAATATATTGTGATAAATCTTCAACGTCATTAAAAATTTCTTCGTCAATAGGGATACTTGTTTTTTTACTAGTTATAACATTATCTACATAAATATTTGTAAATATTTGTCCTACTTCTTTTATTTCTTCTTGAGTACCATCTAAATATGCATTATATTTATCTTCACCAACAAAAGCAATTATCGTATCTTCAACAGATTCTTTAAATATTTCTTCATCAGTAACATAAATGTAATTATTTTTTATTTCAACTTCTCCATCTTCATTTTCAGATTCAGTTTTAATATTAAATTGATAACCTGTAATCGTAAAAGGTTTCAATTTTTTTAATTTGTTATATACGTCTTTAACATCATCAAGATGTTCGTCATATGTGACAATTTTTTTGATGTCTATTCCATTTGGTGCTTCTACTTTATCAACATTGTATTTTTCTTTTATATTTGTTCCTTCTTTATCAATATAATTTAAAAGTTCATCTTTATTTTTTATAACTCCTAGGATTTGATCATCTAGATATACTTGATAAAAATGATTTGGTGCTATATTCTTCTTATCTTCAAATCCAATCATAAAAATAAAAACACTAATAATTGCAACAAATATATATGTTAATATTTTTTTCATAAATCACCCTTTTTCCACTTCTTTATTTACTATATCAACAAATTTACTTATGTTTCTTTTAAATAATAAATCAATTGTCGCAGTATCACCACTACGATGTTTTGCAACAATAAATTCACTTTGACTTATATTACTTGATTCTGATTCACCTTTTTTTAGTTGATAATAATCATCACGATATAAAAAGGCAACAATATCAGCATCTTGTTCAATAGAACCTGATTCTCTTAGGTCTGATAACATAGGTCTTTTATCATCACGTTGTTCAACACTACGAGATAATTGTGCTAAGGCAACAACTGGAACATCTAAATCCATTGCCATAGTTTTTAAAGAACGTGAAATTTCAGAAACTTCTTGTTGTCTATTACCTTGATATTTAGCTGAACCTTGAATTAATGTTAAGTAGTCAATGATAACTATTCCTAGTCCATTTTCTTGAGTTGCTAAACGTCTACATTTAGCTTTAATTTCTCCAATTGTCATACCTGAAGTATCATCAATAACAAGATTTGTTTCACCAAGTCTCATTACAGCTTCATTTATTTTTTTGAAATCTTCTTCTTCAAGTTCTCCTCTTTTTAATTTACCTTGATCAAGTTCTCCTTCTGCTGCAATCATACGCATTGCTAATTGTTCAGCTCCCATTTCCATATTAAACAGTGCTACTGTTTTTTCAGTTGACTGTGCAATATTAGTTGCTAAATTTAGTGCAAATGCAGTTTTACCCATTGCTGGACGAGCAGCAATAATAATAAATTCGTGTGGATGAAAACCAGTCGTTAATTTATCTAAATCTGCAAATCCAGTTCTTAATCCAGTTACTTCTCCATCACTTTCATAATTTTTATTTATTATTTCAACTGTTCTATTTAAAACATCTTGAATAGTTTTAAATTCTGAACCTTTTCTAGTTTTAACAACATTTAATATTTTACTTTCGGCATTTTCTAAGATATCAGCTAATTCATCAGATCCATCATATGCTGAATCAATTATTTTTGAAGATTCATCTATAAGTCTTCTTAAAATAGCAGTTTCGTTAACAACTTTAATATATCCTTCTACATTGGCAGCACTTGGAACAGTATTTACTATTTCTCCAATATAACTAACTCCACCAACATCTTCAAGAATATTTCTTTTATCTAATTCTGATATTACAATAGCTGCATCAATTTTTTTATTTGCTTCACTTAAAGTTTTAATTACATCAAATATTTTTCGATGTGATTGTAAATAAAATAATTCTGATGATAGATTTTCAATGCATTTTTTGCATGCTTGATCAGATAAAAACATTGACCCAATAACACATTTTTCAATTTCTATATTACTTGGCATTATTTTTTCTGTCATAATCATCACCTAGCCTTCTTTTATTAAATCAACCTTTAATTCTGCCACTACTTTTTTATGTAAATTAATTTTTACAATATGTGTTCCTAAACAATTTAAATTAGTATCTTTACTAATTAATTTTTTATCAATATCAATTTTTTTATTTTTTAATTCAGTCGCAATTTGTTTTGGACTAACATTTCCAAAAACCTTATCACCTGCTCCTGTTTTAACTACAAATTTTAATCTTATTTTTTCTATTTTTTCTTTAATTTGATTACATTCATTTATTTTATCTTTTTCTTCTAATTCTTTTTTTAAAGTAAGAGTTTCTTGATGTTTTAGATTCCCTTCAGATGCTAAAACAGCATACCCGTTTTTAATTAGGAAATTCATGCCATATCCATCTTTAACATTTTTGATATCGCCTTTTTTTCCTTGGCCTTTTAAATCTTTAACGAAAATTACCTTCATCCTCTTCACCTCATAATTTATTATACTATATTTTTTAATTTATGTCTTTAAATAAAAAAAACAAATTTTAATTTGTTTCTTTTTCTCTTATTTTTTCTGCTAAATTTTGTATTTTTTTCATTCTATGATTAACACCAGATTTAGATATTGCTTTATCAGTTTCATAAGAAATTATCTCACTTAACTCTAATAAAGAAGCTTCTGGATATTTTAATCTATATTTAGCAATTAATTGTTCTTTTTCTTCTAATAAATCCATACCACCTATTTCAAGAATTAAATTTATATCTTCAACTTGTTTTTTAGCGGTAAGAATTATTTTATCTACATTTGCTTGTTCCATATTATTTAATCTATTAGTCATATTTTTATGATCCCTATAAATTCTAATATCTTCATAATACATTACTGCATTTGAAGCACTAATTATACGTAGAAAATCACCTATTTTTTCTGCTTCTTTTATATAAACCATATAATTATTTTCTCTTTTAAGTTTTTTGCTATTTAAATAGAACTCATTAATATTTTTTATAATAAAATCAGCATATTCTTCTGTTTGAAAATGAAATTCTAAATGATAACGTGATTTTTTAGGATCATTAACACTACCTTTAGCTATGAAAACACCTCTTAAATACGCTCTCATAGTATCCATATCATCAATTATATATTCTTCTGGAACAACTAATATTTTATCTTTATATATTGCAAGCTTTTCAAGTATTTCTATTATATTTTTATTTATTTCAATAATATAAATAAAATTTTTATTATAATTATATCCTTTACGAATTGTTATTTTTGCTTGTATATCAAATAATTCTTTAAATAAGGAGAATACTTTTCTTGCAACACTTGGATTTTCAGTATCAATTTTAATTTTATTTAAAGAAATATCACTATTTGAAACAATAGCAGATAGTAAGGCAATGTTTTCAGCAACAGTACCATCTATCTTACTAACTTCATTTTTAACAACACTTGTAAAAGACATTATTTACCTATTAATTCTGAAAAAATATAGAATGCTAATTTTAATGTATTATGTCTAATAATTTCATTTTCATATAATACTAAATCATCTTCAATGATATTAACACCCATTTTTAATAGTTTTTCTTTGTCGTATATTACTTGATCTTTTTGTTCTAAAGTTTCATATTTAGCAACAATTTCTTTATCTAATTCTTTATTATTTAAAATTACAGTATCAACTTTTCTTTTTCCAAGATAAGAATTTAACAATTTAATATGATCACTAACCGTAAAATCATCTGTTTCACCAGGTTGAGTCATTAAATTACAAACATAAGTTATATTTGCAGTACTTTTGTCAATTTCTTTAATAATTTCTTTGCAAATAAGATTAGGAATAATACTTGTAAATAAACTTCCCATACTTAAAATAATAGCATCAGCTTCTCTAATCGCTTGTAATGCTTCCTCAGTAACTATAGGTTTTTCTTTATATGATACAGATTTAATTTTTTTATTACACATTGTAATATGATGTTCTCCTTCAACAATAGTACCATCTTCCATTTTACCAACTAAAACAACATTATCTTCTGTTAATGGTAAAACTTTACCTTTTAAATTTAAAACTTTACTTAAAGATTGAATGCCATCAGACATATTACCAGTAATATTAGCCATAGCTGTTAATAATAAGTTACCTACAGCATGACCATTTAAATCACTACTTGTTTTAAATCTATAATGTAACAATTCTTCAACTAGTGGTTCAGTTTCAGATAATGCTACTAAAACCTTTCTAATATCTCCAACAGCAGGAGTATTAAATTCTTCTCTTAGTCTTCCTGTACTACTTCCATCGTCACAAACAGATACGATAGCAGTTATATCTAATGGATACATTTTTAATCCTTTTAATAAAAAAGATAAACCTGTTCCTCCACCTAAAATTACAACTTTTTTCTTGTCCATAAAAACCTCCTAAAAATTATCAAAGTTACTTTCTAAAACTGTATCACTACCACATTCACCTTCATAAATGTTATATTTACCTAACACACCAACCGCACAAAATCTATCGTTTTTGACATCTTCAAGATAATATTCTTTTCCATCATAATAGACTTTTCCTGTTTCAATTTCTTTTAAATTTTCAAATTGAATAGTACCATCAGTTAAATCAATTGGACCATTATCAAATAATGAATAATTTGATTCAGCATTATGAATTCGTGATGCATCAATAATGCCATTTAATGTTTGTTTAAAAGCCTTTACTCTAGAATTTTCAATAACATTAGATACAATTGGAACACTAATTAGTCCTACTAATGCTAATAGAGTAATAACCCCTAATAATTCAACTAATGTAAATCCTTTTTCTTCTTTCATATTACCACCAACTTAATTATATCATATAAAAAAAAGAGTTTCCTCTTTTTTTTATTTACTTTCTCTGAAATTTTCATAATCATTATATAAATTTTGGAATCTTGTACCTCTACTTGAAATTATAAATAGTATAATTCCAAATACAATCATTGTTAATGAAACTACTTGTGCAACCTTAAATGAACCAAACATTAAACTATCAGTTCTCATTGATTCAATTACTAATCTACCACAACCAGCCCATAATAAATAAAATGATGTTAAATGTCCAAGTTTTAAATATTTATATTTTCTAATAAGTAATATTAAAATAAAACCAACTAATAACCATAAAAATTCATAATAAAATGTAGGTTGATAATAAAATCCATTAATATTCATTCCTTCAATTACGAAATTTGGAACATATAATGATTTTAAATATTCAACTGTTGTTCCTCCACCATGAGCTTCACTATTAAAGAAGTTTCCCCATCTACCTATAGCTTGTCCAATCATTAATGCTGGAACAGTAAAATCAATTACATATCTTGAACTAATACTATATTTTTTACAATAAGAAACAATAAATAAGAATCCGGCTATAATTCCACCATGAATTGCTAAACCGCCTTCCCATACTTTTATAATATCAATAGGATTTTCTAAATAGTATGAAAGATTAAAAGCAACATAATATAGTCTAGCACCAATTAATGAAACTGGAATTGTCCAAAAAAACATATTAGTAATAAAATTATCTGGAACATCAAATCTTCTTGCTTCTTTATATAATACAGTACCTCCAACAAGGAGTCCTAAAAAAACAAATACAGAATACCAATATATTCTTAAATAACCTAAATCTATTAAAACTGGATTCATTTTTTTCCTCCTTTAATTATTGATTTAATTACAATTTCTTGAAGAATAATATTCATAATTGAAATTAATACAGCTACTATAAAAGCCATAAAAATTCCGTCAATTGTAAAATGATTACCAAGAATAAAATCTGTGATATTTAAAACCAATACATTAACAAAAGGGTAGAAAAGACCAAATGTTAAACCTGTAAGGGGTAGGGTAAGCCAAATTAAAACTGGTTTAATTGTTTTATTTAAAAAATAAATTATTATTGCTGCTATAAGCCCCCAAAAACCAAAA
>JAEIGA010002078.1_pt1 | contig 31938 bp, 31 predicted proteins | sample 9270691 | NCBI WGS metagenome assembly JAEIGA01 (sample SAMN17057246, study PRJNA624740) | gut metagenome | biome: biome; isolation source: fecal sample | host: Bos grunniens | place: China: Xizang | collected 2019
CACACTACCAATTCCTGCATCACCCATGCGCACTGCGCGGCTACACCGCGCTGCAACCTCGCATGTCACCCCGCGGAATCACGTGCAGTCCCGTCGGGGGCAAGCCGTTGCGTGACAACGGCTTGCACAGGCTTCACTTCCCCGGTAACTCCGTGTAGTCTCGGGCGACTCGCCCGAAAGTGTAGGGGGCGCAGGACCCCGCTACGCGGGGTCGGCGCCCCGTAATTTCCGTTTATCCCAAATATAGCAAAATATCTATGTTTTCGACGGCTGTTTATCGAAAATGTTCGAAAAATGTTGAAAACATAGGTAGCTGCTAATTACCCCTCCATATGAAGGAGCCTGAAAAAGAAAACGCAAGAACGATGCCTTCCGACCTGTATCGAACAAGGCGTCTTCAACATTGCTGCTGACGGTTCCCTCACCTACGGGTACACCGTTCTTAACGTCATGATTGTTTAAATCACCCAACACAGTCCATTGCCAAGACTATCATGTGTGAGTAAGGTTATCAACCTAGCAACTATTATTGCAAAACCGAACTGTCAATCTGCTGACGAGACTCACGGTCCCATCTGACGCAGGAACATATGGGTTAAACCCTGACTGTTCCTCTCTGACGTGAATTATAGAAACATTCAAAAGCTTTGTCAAGGGGAATTCGATATTTTTTTAAATTTTTTATCGAATTTCTTCCGTCGCTCTGAAAGCTATTAGTTCGTAATGGTCTTTATCGCATTCTCGAACGTACTTTTTGAACGACTCAAAGGATTTGAACATCTCGCCAAGACTTAGGAACATGTATTCTCCGACTTCGAAATCGGGCGCCCTTAGCTTGGACTTGCCGCAGATATCAATGATTTCTTCCATCGATAGCTGTCGGTTACTGTTTTTGTCCACCACGTTCACTACGTTGTAATCGTAGACTGGTTGTCGATATGTTCCCTTGTAGGGGCAATCGATTCGGATGAACTTCAACGTTGCCATTATAGTAATTTCGTAACCGCTTGGCAAGTGTTCTTCGATAAGATGTCCAAATTTTTTGGCGATATCGGAACACACGTTGTAGTCATCCCCATCTGGTGGCGTGAAGTTAGACAACTTTGCGGCTCGTCTAAACTTCTTCCACCACAGATGCCCTGTTTGTTCCAATACCGTAGTATACTTCAATTCAAGACCGATGTCAGTACGCTGGAACCAGAAGTGCTTGTTTACATTGTTTGCAAAAAACTCTGAAAGGGCAGCCTCATCCAGAATGGACAGGTTGATGACATTCATATCTTCGTACACGCTCATGATGTCTCCCTCTCAGGTTAATTGTTAAACAAGTCAATCTGGTCTCTGGAAGCGATTTTTGTCAACAGCGATTCCATCGACTTTGATAATTGTTTATATGTTGAGATTCCTTCCGACATTTTTTTGAGGCATTCTGTTGCCGTTTTTTCGGCATCTTTGATAAGAACTTCTCTCTTATCGGTCTTTTTTGCCGTATCTACATCATTTTTCTTGCCATAATTTTCATGAGCAATCAACGATTCCATTTCTGCGATGCGTGAGTTGGCACATTCGATGACAGTTTCGTACTGCTTGATGCGGTCGTCCCCATTATCATCCTCCCTCATTAGGAGGGTGTCTAGGATAAGGGCATCCTTCGGGCAAAGGTTGTACTCTGCGATGATTGAATCGACACGTGAACCGTTCGGCAACTCGGTTTGGCTCGGCCAATATACACCAGTCTTAATCTGTCGAATTCTCTCGGAGGCGATATGGACGATTTTCTCGTAGTCGAGCTTTCTCGCCTCAGCCTGTGTCATGCCACCCTCAGCCTTCGTGCGGAGCGTCCTCTTGACGAGGTCTGCATCGAACGGGTTCAGCTGGAACTCAATCCACACATCCCACGGCTGGATTTTGTGTTTTGCATAGTCGGAATTGCCTACATTGTGATTTCTCACGCTGTCGGTAGCGTTATCTACTTCTTGCATTTGCACTCTCCTGAGTTGAATACGTTAAAATAAATTATTTCCTGGCAAATCTATCACGAAGTCTTCTTTTTTTAGGGAGTTGAACTCGTACGGGTTCTCATGAGGGTATCCCAACGGGTTGATATAGAGGTTTCCGACATTGTATGCGGTATGGGTATGGCCCGCACACCAGATGGAACCCGGTTTCAGCATTCCTATGTACTCAGGCGAAAAATAGTAGTAGACCGAGCTGAACTTCGCATGCTCGTCTGGAACTCGGAAATTTAGGGGGGCGAAGTGCGTGACCATGACATCTGGTTTCTGCGCGAGGACGGACCTGCACTGCTGGTTCATTCTCTCTCTGATACGAGTGATGTCGTTATCCATGTAGTTCCAGTACTTGCCGTCATATGTGTTAGCGACCCAGTTGCTGTCGACTTCCTGCTTTGTATGGGGGGTGTCAAGGAATCTCAGGTAGGTATAGTCCCATATACCAGCGCATCCTCCTATGGTTACGCCGCAGATTGTTTCCGTGTTTCCGTCCAGCATGTGAAGATTATCGATGGAGTCGGCCAGTTGGTGGTAGCCAGCAATCTTTTCCTCTGTGGTATTGAACTTCCCATAGTCCACATGGGTTGTCATGTCGTGGTTTCCGAGACAGAAAATGACATGACTGTACATGTCGCATAGTCGTGCAAGTACGTCCCTGGCAGCATTGAACTTGCTTGCTATATCGCCTGGGATAATCAGCATGTCTGCAGGGAGGAACTTGGACACGAACGCATCCAACGTCATTTCCTTCCTGTAATAGTCATAGTGCAAATCTGAAAAAATAAAGGCCTTCATATCGCAAAGATAGGATACGAAGGCCGTTTTGTCAAGAGTTTAAACTCTATATAGGCATTTTAGAAAACATATCGTCATTGCCGAATCGTTTCTTCTTGACACACTCCCGCGACTAAAGTACGCGGGATTCTCCATTCCCGCCAATGGACGCCACCGTGCCCGATGGTATCGCCACTTCACCGCCGAAGGCGGTACTCTGGCATTATGCGGGACCAGCCGCGAACGGCTGGCTTGAAAATTCTTCGCTTCACCACCACGATATTACCCGATGTATGACAAAACTCAAACTTTCAATTCAAATATAGTTTATAACTCTTATTTTAGCAAGTCTTTTTCATCCCACGGCTAAAACCGTGGGCTTTCAGTTAAGCGTAAAAGCCCTCGTTCCATCAGGCAACCTGTGCCATCCGAACCAAATTTTGGCTGGCCCATCCAGATACATAGACGGGAATTTTCCATTGAATTTGATATCTTCGATGTATGCCATGCGGTTCGACAGGTCGGCGTACTTTTTCTTGTTCTCGGTGGTATTTGCTTCTTCCAGACCAATCATGAACGGATGCAGGAAAGCCTTCTGCATGCAATACTTGCTCACCAGGTCAGCGATGCCGCCGCTTTTGATTGCGTCCGTTATTTCAGGGTCATTCTCGTATGCAGATATGCCTGCGCCTCGAGATAGGAATTTATATCTGAGGCAATCTCTCTCCCATTGCAGGTACTGGCGGAAATCAGACCTATCCTTCTGTTTGCGGTCAAACATCATGTTGAGCCATGCCTTCGCCTGTGCGTCGGAATCATACCGTTTTTCTTCCGTGGTGTACATTCCACTGTCGGCGAAATCCTTAATTTTAGGCATCCACGTAAGGGAGTTGAGGTCTACATCGAACCAGTTGTTCTCTGGCACCCTAAGATGGTATTTGTCCCTCAGGGCCATCCATTTCTTGTTCAGCTTATCGAAGAACTCTTCCTTGGTATGTGGTTGACTACTAAGGTATGTGGCATAGTCATCCATCCGTTCGTTAATATCGTTGATGATATCGCCAATGTTTTCTCCATTGATTTTCGGACGGTTCGCACTAATCTTGTACAAATTGCTTAGAGCTTCCAGCTGCGGCTTGCTAATGCCCAGTTTAGAGATAGCTTCCATGAAAATATTGTAATTATCCATGTTTGACACCAATCGGATTCATCTACAGTTTATTATTTTTCCTGTTCCAGCAAATGTTTCAGATGGGTGTCGATGAACATAATCTCCCAGTGGTAGGAGTTCACGACACCGTCCATAATGGTAGCGACAAGTGTTCCAGTACGGTTGCGATACACGGAAAAATGCCGCTTCATCCTGTCTGAAATGATGGTGACGACAGAATCCTGATAGCATATCCCGTGCATCTTCTTGCCCATCAGTTCGACTTCTTGGACATTCTTTCCGAAGCGTTTCAGAACATCTACCGCCCGCTGTATCATCTCGGCAATGTCGTAGTTGATTAGCAGCTTCGGTGCGTTCTGGTCTATTACTTGTTTGTTTTGCATTATTGCTTGCATAGTGGCCCCCTAGCAACAACTAGAGTTTATAAACTGTATGAAGATAGAGGTCGTAAAATGAATTCTCTTTTTGAACGCATCGACAAGCTCGACACAAACCTTAGGATAACCAGCGAGTGGGCCAAACGGAAGTACAACGAGTTCAATTCCCGTTTCTTCGGTGGAAAACTCCCGAAGGACATCCAGTTCGAGATGTCTGGAACGCAAAACGCAGTTGGCGACGCATCCTGTGTCGTCAGCAACATGCCGTCAGCGGGAAGCATACAGGTTGGCGACAACTACGTTGGCAAACTCAAAATCCGTCTGTCCAGTTATTTCAACGACATTACCGAAACCGAGGCGGAGGAAGTCCTTCTTCACGAGATGATACATATCTGGCAGTACGTCACCATCCCGAAGGCCCAGTGGGGTGCCAACATGCACGGAACGTCGTTCACGAACAAGATGAACGAAATCAATCGTATGTCAGGCGGCAAATACAACGTGACAACGACCAATGATTCCAGCATGAAGGCCCGCCACGCTGATGACCTGATGAAAAACAAGAAGGAATACGACGAGCTTAGCGAATCCAGACTAATGTTCATCAAGGACAAGAACAACGACAGCAAGGTGGATGTAATCCGTTTCAAGGACGAAGCCGACATGAAACAGTTTGCTGAACAGTTTGTCCCGATGCACGAACTTGAAGTTACGGGAACCGCAGCGCCCCGTGACATCGACGCTTATCGGTACAGGTTCGGCGCATTGAAGAACAACACGGAAGAGAACCGTAACGGCTACTACATCATGAGCAAGAGAGACATCGACGAGGCAAAGCGTCTCGGGGCAATCTAGGAGGACAATATGTCATTGAAGAAGCAAATGTTCGAAGCAGAAATCAAAAAGCTGAACTTGCCAACGGCAATGGAATCGGTCATCACCGAGCTTCACGACGTAGCGTTCCAAGAGGATGGTGACGACGAGCCTCAATACGTCGAGAAGGACTGGAAGTCCGTTGACAAGGACAACGGCGACGGAACGTCGTCTGTCGAAACTACATGATTTATCCTCTGATAACTTTCGCAATCGTCGTCATAACAATTCTATTGATAACGGGCAAGGTATAAAAAGAAAGTTCCATGGGTTAATCCATGGAACTTTATAATTCAACTCCTATACATACTGCAATTTTGTTTGCAATATATTAAACTGTTTATCAAAACCATCACTCTTACTATCGCCTGCAATACCAGCGCAAAACGCCCATTTAAACGTATATTTTTTATATAATATTTGTTTTAGAATATTGAGTTTTCTATCCGAGTCCCTATTAGTAAAATAACTAGAAAACAATTCATCACGTCATGCATGCCATTTCTCATATAAATCACTATTTTTAGCTCTTGTATAAAGCTCCTCTATTCCCTCATAGAAGTCTTCATCACTAAAATCACTAAAATCTTTCTTACCATTCTGTATCATTCGTTGTATGACTTCATTCATATAACTTCTAAAACATGGTTCAAACAGGTGAATCGCCTCACTATGCAAAGCCCATATATAGCCACTCGTACATCCCTGCAAACTACGACCCTTGTTTAGAGTCCCCTCTGAGCCTAACACCTTCATAAGACGGGAATCGCACATCTTGTCATAAGTACCTTTGTCACGATACATACGGCAATCCCACTCCGAACGAGATATATGACCTCGTGCTGCGCTGGGGTACTTAGGCTGTTCAAGCTCGTCCCCCATCCAAGGTCTATTAGATTTCGGCGGTACATAACCCAGTTCCACTAAGTCAGCAGGAGTATATGGATACCCTTTTCCATATTTCCTTTCCTTTTCAGATTGTGAACTACTTATTCTATATGGGTGCTGGGATATGCACTTGGCAGTTTCCTGCATTACCCATTTTAATTTTTCGAACGGAACATGAAAGTCACCGTTTCCTACACCATTCACACGATTAAAACCCCATTGCTCCATCAATCTATATATTGTACTTAACACACTCGATGGCAGAATTTTTTTTATTTGGTTAAATGTAGTCGAATAGGCTGCCCCACAACCATCAGGATTATTCACCCAGACACAAAACTTCTCAATTTCTTTAATCACCTGTTCATCTTCTTTTTTCATAAGAGATATATTCTCTTTGTCAATATCTTCACCAAACACATCTATTCTGTAACTTCCCTCACGAGAAACACTGGATTCATCTTCGCCAACCTTTTTCATTTCAGGTGCGCTTTTTCTTCCATTTGGAAGATGTCTTCTGTCCATTTTATTATATCTATCTTTATCAAAAGTAAGTTTTAACGTGTCAATATCCGCACGGTATCGTGGCGGAGGATTATATGGATATTCATATTCAGCCTCTTCATCATCGTCGGCATAAACATAATTACCATCCTCATCGTAATACCCATTATTTTTGGCTGCACGTTTCAATATACGTTTCTTTTTGTCAAAGTCTCTTAATACGGGTATTCTATCTGGACTAAGAGAAGTCCAGACAATAGGGTCATATTCATCCGTATCTCCAGTATTACGTCCATAATTATCATTCTGGGTCTTTAATCCAGTATTCAGTATTGAATCTACATTACCAGCAGCTGTACGATGGAAACGCACCGTAACAGGATGTTTCGACTTGTATCTTGCCAATTCGATATTTCTATCTGATTTACCAACACGTTTACCTTTTGTATCTGCATCACCAAAGGTAAGTGTATCTTTCATTTCATATAACGGATGAACACTTTCAAAACATGCGTTATACAACTTGGCCACAGCCTGCTGTTGAAGCGGAGTAAGCCCAATAGATTCTAGCAGAGTCAACATTTCTCTATTCATAAGTTATACCTCTTCAACATAGTTGAGCGAAACCCATCCGTCAGTGGTTCGACCCCATCCACGCCTTTCAGCATAAATGCCTACCTGCGTGCCCTTCTCGTATGTTTTGACAACATCCCCGACAATTGGGGCTTCGCGGCAATTCAGGTTCGCCTTGGTCATTGCTGAATACAACGGGTTCATCGGAAGCGTTTCCTTCCCGATAATTTTAAGGAAGTCATACCAGTTGGATAGAGATTCCTCATCCCTCGTCCACGGTTGCGGGCATTGTTTTCCGCTAATGCAATGGTGCATGATTACATGGTCGATAGGAATATCGTATTCCTCAATGAGTTTCTTTGCCAGCAATGCGGTACGCTCGACGACCTTGTCCGAAATGCTCCAGTCGGTATCGGTGACTTTGAGCGACTTGGTATTCTTCTTGTCGGAACACATCTCAATCGAAATGCAATTTGAGTTGCAAGCCTTCTTGTACAAGGTTCCACCGAGAGATGTGGAGAACGTATTGTAAATCTTGTCACCAACCGCCCAGCAATACTGGTTCCTTATGTCAGGATTGAACTGTACCACCTCATCCTGGTCTACAATAAAGTCAGCACTGGCCTTGGTATCTTGCTTACCGAAATAGTTCGCAATACGCTTGGCTGTTCCGCCCTTGGAACTCGTACCCGCAGTATAGTGAATGACGAGGTATTCTATTGGTCTGTCCTTTTTAACGGTCACGTTATACATACTATACCGCCATACCACCAGCAGAGGCAGCTCCGCCTCCGCCATCATAACAACCGACAGCACAACCCTGTTTGTACGGCGAGTAGTTCATCCTGTTAGGCGCAGCAAATCCACACGCCATCGGCTGTGCGCTTGCGTTATAATTAACCACGGGATAATTTTGCTTGATGTGCTTCTGTGCCCTGTCCATCATTTTCTTGATTTCAGGGTCGGTCTTAATCTTTTCCCGCTTCCATACAATCTTGCCGGGGAAGCATTCCTTCATCTCCTCCTTCGGGTCGCGATTGGAATTCGGGTTTGTCGATAGGGTCATCGGGTTTTTGTATGCACCCATATCGTTAGAGTGAGAACCGTTGGTTGCAACAGGCGCCTGTATCGCGTCATGGATATTGTGATTCTCGGCCATCGGCAGCATCAAGTTTCGTTCAAAACCCTCGAAACACGCCTTGTGCAGACGCTTGATTGCTTTCAACTGGGATTCGGAAAGACCGAGCTTTCCGATAGATTCAAAAAACAGTTTCGTTTCCATACACATAGTTTATAAACTATTTGCATGAAGGTAAACGGATTCATCATACCCGTAAGGGGTAACTGCCGAGCTATGAACGAGGAGCGAAAGAACTTCTCGGTTCTCACAAACGTTTCCGAACATCTTTGGAACGACCGGCTTGGAGCCTATGTAGAACGTTCGGAGAAGGCCCAGATTAACAACCCAGTCATGTCCCGCGACAGGAACCTCGGGGTGAGGTTCCACTACCGCAGGCACAACGCTTTCCTCGACCAGGAGCGTTACGACAGGATGTCAGCGGACTTTGTAAAGCGTCAGGGTGTATTCGTAAAGTATTACACGGTGACTATGGACGTGGACGACAACTCGTTGTTCCACGAAGATAACTTGCGTACCGTTGACAGGGAGTTCGACTTCCAGGTGCTAATCGGGTTCCAGCCGCAGAAGGAACTTTACGACAGGTACGGAATCCAGTTCGACGGCAAGATGGAACTTCAATTCCTGATGACCTACTTCCTCGAATGCAACTACCAGTCACTGAGGGAACACGGCATCAAGCCCGCATGCGCCCCGACAGAGCACAACCCAATCTGGTATCAGCGTGGTTATGAAGACTTCCGTTATTATGGTTATACCGCACAGCAGATTTTCCCCAAGGCTGGCGATATGCTCAAGTTCGAGTTCAACAACATCTTGTATCAGGTGACCAAGATTTCCGACGAGCAGCCTGAATACGAGTACAAGCAAAGAAAGTACTGGTGGAAGGTTTTCGTGGATACGGCAGTGGATTCTGGACAGAAGGTATCGGAGGACGTTTTGAAGAAGCCCGAACAGGAGAACTTCATCAACAACCTCCTAGGGAAGACTACCTACGAGAAGGAAGAACTGGAATCGGGAACGGATGCGGCAACGCCGACAACACAAGCGGAATACACGTTCGCTGTCAACGCAACAGTGGACGAACTCAAAAAGGATGTCCTGTTCAGACCCCCCGAAGTTCCAGAGTGCGTGGACAACGTTACCGAGTCCCCGTCCTATCAACCTTGCGAGAAACTTCTCGGTGGTTGGTAAAGAAAAAGCTCCGTTCACACGGAGCTTTCTTCTTATTTGTCGTATTCCCAACTGTATCTTACATTGGCATTTGGATGTTCGGCTTGAATCCGTTCCTTTTGATGGCACAGGCCAAGCTTTACCAATAGCCGTATGATTGGGTCGAAAATTCCATTGTCGATGACAATTTCCATCTTCGGTGGTTCAGGAAATTTAAGGCTTTCTAGTTTCGCCTTTTCTTCTTCGGTATACGTGTTATTCATTTGCACCTTCCATTACTTTATCCACGTTGCTCCAGTTTGAGCATTTCCTCTGCACACGTCTTGTAGTACGCATCACGCATGATTTTCACCATGCTGGTTTCCTCAATTTGATGAGACTGTTCAAGCTTTTTCAATTCATTGAAGAAATGTCTCAGGTTATCCATCTTGTTTGGAATGTACCGTGTCCATTTGTGACTTCTACATATAGAGCACCCGATAGATGAAGCCCTCTTGAAATCATTGTACTCCAACTGCGTTCCGCATTCTTTGCAGTATTTTTCTGATTCGTATACAGTCTTCCCGCATTTCGGGCATACCGTACAAATCCACGGTGAACCATGACGAACATAGACATTAGCTTCCATTATTTCCTCGGCTTCTTTTTCTGTTTTACATTCACTGAAAACGACACGGTAATCTCGCCGTAATTATCTGGGTCAATACCCTTGCGGTCGCACTCCCGTATAAATGCAGTTTCCATCCATTCCCATATATCGAGCAGGTCATGGGTACACACAAAATCCTCTTTCATTCTCATCATTTCTCGGCATCCTCCATAAATTTATGAACAGCCGTCGAGAAAGCCATGCCAATGGCAAAGCCCAAGCTCAGTATTTTCAAACCGAGCATGAGGGCTTGTGCCTTAGCCTTGGTAGAGCGAAAGATGCCCTTTATGCTCATACGGCTTCCTTAGCCTGACCCTTACCCTTCACATAGAAGAACATCCAGTCACGGGCATTGTTCTTGTCGGTAATCGGCAATTCCTTGGTACACACAGCGTTAGCCGCAGTCATGCTTTCAACAATCATCGGCTTCAAGGTAGCCATCGCAGTATCCTTGTGGGAAATTTCACGGCCACGGAACTGAACAATAACCTTGACGGGATGACCTGCTTCAATGAATTCTGCAGCCTTATTCATCTTCGTTTTGAAATCGTTTTCGCCAATGTTCGGGCCAAAGGTGATGGTCTTTTCTTCGGAACGGCGAGCGTTTTCTCGGTTCTTCTTTTCCTGTTCCTTCTGAGCCTTCTTTTTCAGGTACTCTTCCTTCTTTTGGTCACCAAGCTTGAAGATGGCAGCCTTTTCGTTCACGACAACGACATCCAGACCCTGTTCCTGTGCAAGCTTTTCAGCCTGACCATAGGTCATCTGTTCGATTGAACCATCATCCTTCTTCAATCGGATGGAGGCATTACGGTCGAAAGTCTTCGTTTCGTTAAAATCACGGGCATCCTTGCGCTTGTAGCCGAAGTTGCCGTTATTGTAGGATTTGTACATTTAATTTCCTTGTGTTAATGTTTGGTCCGAGGCAGTTTACCCCAGACTACAAGAATATAGATTATTAAATCCACCGTGTCAAGGGGACTTTAAAAAAGACAATGTAAAATATAATTTACATTCAATCCTCGTATGCAGGATTCAGGTAGCCATCCGCCGCTATCGCAACATATTTTGTATTGCTTCCTTCAGGGTCGGATTCATCCTCTACCACATCAGGGTACACCGCCGATGTTCCTATCACAGAGTCCATCAGTATGACAGAAGGCAACTCGTCCATATCGCTAAGGTCCTTAATCCAGTACTCGGTTGTTTCAGGGTCGTCATCATCCGTAAGGATAAGCACACCATCAACAGGATAGATGCACTGCGGTTTAGTCGCATTGTACAAATCGACGAACTCCTGCACTGAAATCGGGGTGTTGTAAAACCTAAAATCATAAGACTTCGGTATCGTGATTTTAGTCGTGTTAGACTTGATAGACCAACTCTCTTCGATTGTTCTCCACGTAAGCGCATTACCAACAGCAACTCTGATAGGATAGCGTTTCTGCTCGGTTTCCGTAACAACTTCGCCATCCTCTACATGTCGGGTGACCACATCATAGGTAGGTACTTCATGACTCAGGCAAGCCTCATACGTTATAGACTTTTCATCCTCTTTATCAACCGTTATCTTAAACGGTATCGGGCGTATTTGTCCCTTAGTTGAATAGGCATAATAGGTATCGCCAACCGTGAGACGGCCACTTACAGGAACAACTAATTCATAATAATCCTTATCTTCATAGGTGGATTTATACGTCAACGGATAGTCGGCACTTCCGCTAAATACCCATGAGGGGTCACTGATTTCAATGCCATACCCGACCATCTGGTGTCTATAAATTTCAACATAGTAGTCATCTTTGTCAAATCCAGCAGGCAGTGTAATGTCAGCGGTTGCAACGCCATCCACGATACTGGTAACCTTTGCCAGCATCTTGTCTTCCATCGCATTTCCATTTGACACGTTAAGAACATCGCCGACCTGAACATTATCAACGAATCCATCGGTCGGAACATCGAATGTTATGGCGGCGCTCCGAACGTTTGCCTCATTGATAGGAACTGGCCTGAAATAAACATTCTCACCATCATCGTAAGACACCGGCAACAGTTCAAACCAGTCGCTCACAGTAACCATTTCCTCAGTTGCTGCGCCAACTTGTTGCAAACGATATGCAACATATTCCTTAGGGTTCTTTGATGTACGTCCAACTAGGGCATACATAGTCCAGTAGTCAACACGGTCATCATCCATTGTCGCCTGCCAGAACACAATGCTGAATCCAGTACCATTGCTGCTGTTGTACTTGTCGTCCTCCCCCTTGGAGAATGCGGCATACTCATGGTCGCATAGAGCCCCTTCATTGCAATTCGGCAATACAGCATCGGTGTCGCAGGTATTTTCCTGTACAATATCCTCGACATCGAATCTGTACTGTTGGTCAAACGACTCGACAGTCTTAACGCACTCATCAATAAGCGGGTCACCACTGCTACCAGGCATCAAGTCCTTGTCAACTTCTGTCTTTACCTGATAGTCAGTTATGCGGATTCGTTTGCCAGGAACAAGGGTTCCATCTTTTTCACCGCACTTACCTACGACCTTCACTGTTCTTGTCGCCGTATTCAGAACGCAAGAGCCATTGAGGTAGTAATACCAGATGTGATAAATTCCGCACGTGCAGAAATCGATATCATTGTAGGTAACAATGTCGTTAGACATGTCGATTGTATTTCCGCTATACGGGCCTGCTTCACCCAGATACTTCCATTCCCCGCAAGCGATGCGGTACAGACCGTTCTGACCATCGTCCTGGTTCTGCAAGTTGACAACCATTCCGCTTTTCAGGTTGAGCGTTCCAAGCCAGTAGTTTCCGTACCTTCTTCCAACATTGCTTTCAATTGTTGCCGACACGGTCTCGGTGACACGGGCACCTAGGTCAATGAACATGTCTTCGGTAACATCCCCGTAATACTCCCAGTCACCCGTTTTTACAATCCACAATCCGTTCTCGTTTACAGATTTGCCATCCTCGGATTCCTTGATGAACTGAGATGTGAGCCACACCAAGTCGTTTTCCTGCAACTTGATTCCATTCAGCGTAAGTTCGCCGTGCTTGTATTGGAGATACTCATTGTATTTCACCTTTACTGACAGGTATCTCATCGCACAGCATGACTCTGGGCTACGCAGCTTGACGTACATATCCTTGCCGTAAGTCTTGGCTGGGGTATTTACATTACCTGGGTCATCGTCCGTGTTCAATTCGATTGGTGATGTATAAATGCAGTTTGCACCAGTCGTGTACTTACCGTCATACTTAGCGCCGTCATACACGTAACGTATGACAGGGAAATCAACACGGTATGCTGGCTGGTCTTCACCACATCCCTTTCCGCTGATGACGATGCTACTCTTTCCGCAAACCTCACGTCCAAGCTCGTCCGTAGGGAACATTCCCTGCATCAGGGTTATCCTGATTTGATTGTTTTCCAAATCAAGCTCATATACAGGTACGTTATCCGTGGACGAACCATCATACAGTTGCAGCTCGGTGCAAGCCGTGCTTGAACCTTCTACTATAAAATCATTGTGGCACTGGTCAATCGGGAACTTCAACAGGCCGATTTCCTCAATGTTCTGCCCGAGTACGACACTTCCATCCATGAGCAATGTCGTAAACTGCTCCCCGCTTGGGGACTTCAATCCAATAGCCGACTCAAGAGTCAAACTGACAGTCGAGTCAAAGTCAACTTTCCATACCTTGTACTCAACTCCGTCAACCCTGACATTACCCGCAACGGTCTTTCCGAAAGTTCCAACCGCTACGCCGTCCACATAGAACTTAGCCTTACCCTTGATGTTTCCCTTGCTCAGTATGTACAGATGAGACTGTGTGTCAAACGTTCCCTGAACCATAGACTTGCCTACTTCGATATAATCGTAGTAGGAACCGTTCGGGATAACCTTGGTTGTAAACTTCCTGCCATCAGTGGCGTCAGTATCAACTGGACGTTCAAGCGTAAGCGTATTATCGTTCTGGACATACTTGACAACTATTGGACCTGTTTCCTTCACACCGTCTTTGTAAATAGCCGACTTGTCCATGACATAGTAGATGTCGTTTCCGTATTCATCCACGCCAACCTTGTATTTGAGGGTCAGCACATCACCTGGGCTGAACATCTCCTTGATTTTGTATCGAGGCTGTATCTTAATGCTCTGATAGAACATCTGGCAGAAACGGGTCTCGAACGACGAGTGTTCCGCAACCGACTTTTCGCCTTCGTTTTCAAAAAGGACATGGAAGTATGCCAGAAAATCAGACAGGTCTACAGATGACGGGTCAAACCCATCCTCGCACGATGTCTTTCCGTTAGCATCCAGCAACGGCAACATGTTGAAATCCAGTACGAGCTGTTTTCCAAAGGTGTTGGCTTCCGTCGCAGCATTTTCGACATGACCTGGGATGACCGTGTATATCGGATATATGCAGGGTTCCTCCTCACCGTTTACACAAAGTTTCAACTCGTTTACAATAGGGCATGTGCATGCCTGAACATTGATAAGGGCGCACCTGTACAACGACAGGTTGTACCAACCCATTTCATCCTTTTCCAGTTCAAACAAACCGTCTGGGTCAACAAGTTCAAGTGTTTCTACATTCTTCGAAACGTATATGCGAGAAATAAACTGGCCTGTATAGTTTCGGCCAAATATAATAAACGGGGTTTCTATTGTAATTTCATCACACAACGCCATCGAGATAAACCACTGATTCAATCATCAATAGTTTATACCCCGTCCAGCTCGGAGAACGACAGGTCAGGCAGCGAAGTGACCGACGGGTCGGGCTTCTTGCCCACATCATCGTACGCAAGGTCACATGGATACAGCAGAATGTTCTTGTATATCTCCCACAGCAGGTCTGGAACCTCAGTCGCATGAGATGGAGGAATACCAAGCCAACAACGGTCGTTCTCGACAAGTCCAAACCTGACCCACTGTTTGCATTTCAGCCGTGTGAAAAGGAAGTCCATCCTCATGCGGTACATGGACTTGTCGCCACTGAACGTGTGTCTGCCTTTTCTATATTCGCTTTTGAAGGTCAGGCATAGCTGGACATTACCCCTATCCAGCACATTGATGACGATTCCTATATTCAGGTCTTTCAGTTTTTTCTCGGACTTCACGGTAATAACCTCCATCAGCACCATAGACTTCCAATCATTGACGGAAGCGTAACGCTCGAAACCATGGGCAGTGGTCTGCTTGTTCCACCGTTCAAGGTGATACCCGCTGATGTCGTTCAGAAGGTCTGGAAAGTTGTATTCTTCGGAAGTTCTCATGAAAGCAAATATAATTCATTTCTTTGGGTTTTGGCAAGGTTTTGCTCGATGTATAAACTAAATGAGAAGTCATAAAAGGATTCTTTATGGGTACACTAAAATCTTCTGAATACTGCTATCGCAGTGCTGGTGACAACTTCGACACACACCCAGACTATCGCCACGACATGTTCACGATGTGTCAGGAATATGCCAAGAATGTGAGCGACATTTCCAGTGGCAAGGCAAAGAAGTTCCTTGACCGTGCCTACAATCAGAACTACTGGCACACCGCCGACAGGCTTGCCGCAGAACAGGACAAGTTCCTTGAAGACGACATGGTGAACAACACCCCAGGCCGTGGTTACCGCAACTACCGCCGTATGGAGTACGACATCCCGAAGGACGCCAGCAACATCGGCAAGTCCGCTCAAAAGGACCGTGAGGCCGCAGAAGAGCGTGGGGTATGGAAAACTGACGAACTGCTAAGAAACCTCAGGCAGAACCGCTTCGCCATCTGCTCTACTGCATCGGCAACATCTGACAAGCCGATTACCCAGAAGGACTACAAGGACCAGATTAAGATTTAGTTGTGGTGAATTGCCTCCTTATAGCCACAACAAAGGAGCCTCCCTGGAAAGGGAGGCTTTCTTTTTGAATACTCTGCCAATACACGTTAGCTACGCCGCTTACCTTCATACTCCGAATGGAGACAAGAAAGGAAGGTTTCTGCCTTAGCCTTTGGCATCTTAGCAATCGCCTTGCATTGAGACTTGAAATACCGCTTGAACTTTTTCGGGGTAATCTCCGAAATAGGCTGTTCATCAACAATATGCCACCCATAGTCCTGCTTCGGGATGAATCCTGCCATTTTAAGCATAGCGCTGAAATGAATCCATTTATCGTTCATCGGGTTTCCTTCAGAGTCATAGAGAGACATATGGTCACCAATCCAACGGAGAAGCTTGTTGAACGGAGCACACACGAAGTTCCACGGACCAGTGAACAGTCTGAAATAAAGGCTAGGCTTTATTAACATGGCATCCTTGTCGTATGTAGCATTGACGTATTTTACAAATTGAGTCCTTGGAAAACCTGGTAACGCATCCATCTCACCAAGGGTCTTGACATATTCATCCATTGTCATAAGCCTTGCCGCCCTTTTCGATGACCTTCTTGACGTCAGAGTATACTAGCTCTTTCGTCTTGGGCTCTTTCTTCGTTGGTTTTTTCTTTGTTTCTTTCTTTGTTTCCTTTTTCTTTCTAGGTTTCTTTCGTTTCGCGGCGGCTTTGCTTTCGCCAGACGTTTCGGTCTCGGATTCAGCTTTCAATACAGCGCCCTTGGCACGCGTTTCGCAAATCTGGTATGCTGTATCTGACGGAACGGAAGCAATCACCTTAGGAATACCGCTCCACAGCCGTTCATGGCAGAAATCCCTCATCGAAACAATAAGCGTGACAAGTATCTTGTACAGGCTCGGAACGTCGCACGCAACATCGATTACACCAGTAGACTCGGAACCTGTGTCAATCTGCACAGTTTCAACCTCATCCAAGGTGTTCCGTGAACTATTGAGCAAGCTGGTCGCTAAACGGCAGAAACCATCAGACAGGGACACATCAACCTCTTGGAGGAACGTCCATATCTTCGAGTAATCCTCAGGCTCCAGTTGCGTGTCTAGCCTCTTCCTGGCGTTTCGGAGTACGTCAAACAACCCGATTTGATATTCCTTTTCGGGTCCAGGACGGCCTCGACCGAAGATTTGGTCAAGCAGAGTCTTTTGTTCCTCGATAGAGGCAGTGAGGCCTTTCGTATGTAGAGTAAATGTATGTTTCATGGGTTCTCCCATTGTCTTAAACTGATGTTAAAATACATTTTTCAAAAGGTATTTTTATACCGATATGTTTTGCTTCCCCCTGATAAACTATACACGAAAGCACGTGAGCCAATATGTTCGATTTCAGCAAATATTTCAAAAGGATGTCCGCAAAGACGGACGCAAAAATTGAGTTAAAAGATGTACCAATCAAGGCAGATTCATCCGCATCGACAGATGACGGCGACATGTCGCTGAACGAATTCGTCACACGCAATATCGACTACATCGTGACTGGGATTACCCTCGGCGATTACAGCCATTATTACGACACGGACAAGTATTTCGAGGGTAGCGACAACGACAAAAACGAAGGCAAGCTGGTGCAAAGCTGTTCCGTAATCGACGAGGACAACAATGAGAGTGAAGACAGGTATGCTTTTAGGCTAGGCTCGTCTCTAGGGGATGCCGAGTATGAAGTGCCACGTCCCAACGGAACCTTGATATCCACTGTTCAAGGTTACGCCCATTACGACGATGATTCAAACATCGACCAGAAAGTCGCCCTTACGCTCAATGTTGTTCCAAAATATACCCTAATAAAAAACCCACAGCCAGTAGTAGCAGACAAGCAGGACGCCATCGTGTACGCACACGCTATGGCAATGTTCGGATTGTTCGGAAGCGGATGCGAGACATACAAGTGGGCGACATCAGACAAGTACGAGAAGAAGAACTGTGTACTATCATACCGAACACTAGAACGCCGCATGAACAAGGTAGCTAGTGAAGTGAGAGAAAACAAGTTCGAGGTCGAAGTGTCAACATACTACGACCTAGTGGACCCAGACGCACCGGTTCCAGCAGATGGTTCCAGCCAGCCTGACGTAACTGTTTTAACTCCACCTCTACCAGGCTCAATGACCTACGAATCAATGGTCAACGCAGACACCGCTGGGTTCTGCAAGCGAATGCAGAACTACGGTTACATGATTGATTGTACTGGTGACAACCAGACTCCGTTCTTGCCATCGTTACGTGACGCATTCGAAGCATATTTTCCGAAAGAAGATGTTGCCGAAGATTTTAACGACGCTTTCGATGACGTGCTTACTGGTGTAAAGAGCCTCTGGGTATTGAAAAAGTCGTTGAAGAAATCCACAATAAGAAAAATCGAAGACGTATCGTCAGCCGATTTCAGGAACGCAACCAACGACGAATATAATTATGTTGACCCAGATGAAACTTTCCTCGTAGACATCGAGTCAATGAAATGTACGGTCAACGAGACTGGCGACTGGAATGCAAGCTTAACTATCGTATCACCTTATTATACTGCAGACAGTTACCATAGATACATGTACGTTGGGTCAACCAACGAGTATTACACATACAAACGAATGAGTAGTCCAAAAAATGACGATGAATTCAATGACGCATACGGAGACACCAACATTGATAAAGCAATGATTTCGTATACGGAATATGGATTGTCCGACTTCTATGAGTTAGTAAAAGACTACTTCAATGCCTACATGTTGGATAGAATGGGAATCACTACCGACATTGAAAACCAAACGAAGATATGGACACTTGCCTTTGTTAATCATGCTCTGGCAGCCACCATGACGCCCGTCAACAACAATCGTCAAACGACGTTCTACTTTAAACCACTCATTACCTCCGAAAACGACATAACCAATTACCCCGACGTTAAAATCAGGGTCGTTGACTGGTATAGAGAAGCGGTATTAACAGATGATGGAACACCTGAAACAGACGCAAGCAAGAATAATCCAAGCCTTCTAGTTCCATTGTTCCAGCCAGACACATCGTTCGCTTCTGCCAATCTAGCAAAGAAACTCAGTATCGTTGATGACGTTGACGACATTGTCGATAAATTCGATGCGGCAATCATAGCAATGGCATTCCTTCACCCTAAACTGGCTGCCGTATTGAAAACACGTCTACGTTCACTAGAACGGAGCGTCACCGAAGTCAACCGTGTTGTCAACAGGATAAAATACTTTGAGTATTACACCGCAGATTCCGTATTTGAAAGCAAGGACAGAATCCTAAAAGACGGAGAGTGTTTCGGTGTTGACTCGAACGGCATACCACTCACGGCTAAATATCCAGCCAGAATGCTGATTCCAACACGAATATACAGGAAGGTGAAAAAGAGGAAACGCATCCTCTGGTTCTACCGTACGGTAACCAAGACGCAGTGTATCGGCATACGCTGGACGGAAATCAGGTTCATCAACGTAGGCCTGTACAGCAAGTACCCGAAGGACATGCGTATCCCTCAACGGATGATACCATTCGAGTCAGAATACACTATGCCAAATGATATAATCGTCACCAATGAAATTCCGTCCGACCTTGAAGCAGGAAAAAAAGTATCGCTGAAAATCACAAATGTTGATGAAGAAGTATCTGCTACAATAGTAGACGCACACACCATATCTGTCGATTCCTCGGTACAGATACCATCGACAGGAACAACTCAATACTTCATGGTAGGTCTCGACGACACCAAGAGCGGCGATGAAACTACTCAAGTGAACATTGAATACAACCTTCCGTATTTCCCATACGATGAAGAAATCAGGGGTTACGCATTCGGTACGTACGGACCGTTCGACCAGTCGAGATACGCAATCAAGGACCGTAGCGGTAGCCTAGGCTCTGGCAAGGACGGTTGGCAAATCTTCTTTGACACAAGCAAGGAAATTTCAAGCCTGAGAAAGGGTATAAATATCTATCCTTCCGTCGCGTATCTGCTCAGGATTCTTAGGGACAATTTCGGAAAGGATAGGGTTGAACTGTTAGAAACAACACGCTCGGTTGATGACCAGAGGTCAAGATGTCTTGGTGGAAGCGAGAGCGCTTTCCTCTCATGGCATAACTACGGTCTTGCCGTGAAGATAATGATTTATGCTGACGACAACAAGACACCCATCAAGGACGGCAGCGACGACATGATGAAACTCGTCGATATCGCCCGTGACTTCACCAACGACTGCCTAGCTGGAAAGTACGGTGCAATCTTCAATGTCGTCTGGTGCGGTCGCCTTACCGTTGGTGCAGACCTGTTTGACTGGGAGTTCCTCCCTATCGGCGTCAACCACAAGGATGCCCCGAAGTTCAGGGACAGCCTGATAGCACAGCGTGACCCGATAGTTGACTTCTCCTACGTTCCCGCAACCAAGTACGCAAAAGCTCCAACAAAGGAACTACAAAAGGATAAGACGACCCAGTGGATTCCCAACAATTCGTCAGTCTACCTGAATGCCGAACAAATCAATAATGTGCCTTATGTAAGTCCCACGTCTATTCGCAACTTCAAGTTCCCGAAGAACCTCCCGTTGATTAACCTGATTGAATTCATCAGAATGATTCAGTTGAAAATGGACGCATACGGGACGAAGATGCCAAACAAGGGCGATATGTATGAATGGCTGAACAAGAACAGGGTTGCCTACCAGCAGTTGCTTGTGTATTTCGGCATGACGGGAAATCTCCAGTCATTCCGTGCGTTGCTCGCTGGTGAGTACATCACAAGATACAAGCCAATCGTTTCAAGCTACTATTCGACCGACCCGATTGCATTTGTCAAGAATTTCCTGGGAGACGAATACTACAAGGTTCACATCAAGGCGGAAGACATGATTGACGCATCGTACATCACGCTCGCCGACGGAAAGCTGCACATACCGTGTGGCGACGGACGTCCATACCTTCCGCAGTCGATTGACAACATGTACGACCAGAAACAAGTCACCAAGGATAACTACCAGAGAGGACGTTGGATTAACGGGCTGTTTGTTCCCGCAACCGTAGAAGACGAATATGTTTCTACGTCGTCCGTAATCGGCGGTTACAACGAAGGTGTTGCTGTCGGCGGTGACGCGTACATTCTTCATGCGTTCATCGGAGACCAGATTAAGCAGGAGTTCGACGCAATCGTCAAGATGTTCGAGGAATATAAGGGTGAACTGATGTTCGATTCCTTCTACAACGGTCCGTATGCAGACAAGTTCGAACAGCTTGAAAACGAATTCGGCGTCATCGCAAAGCAAGACCTAATCGACTTCGACCATTTGAAGGGAATGCTTACAGTCGCCGACCTGAACGAACAGTCTAACGGCACGGCAATCACCACGACAACTGCGGAAGACGGAACCGAGTACAGCGACATCTACGAAAAGGTAGTGTCCAATGCGGAAGTTGCGGGCATGAGGTTGGCGTCGCTCAGTTCTGAACACCTCGAAGTCAATCCTCCGAAAGCAGAAACGGTCACGATAGAAGATGTCTATAAGATAATCAGCAATGGCAGTGCGCCTACTGCAAACGATATCGTCAATTTCAGAAGGAGCAAGGATTAAACAAGAGCATTAAAGTGAGCTGCCTGCTCCTTGCTCTTTCTGCGTTCTTCCTTTTCGATAGCACGCATCTTTGCGTTTACTTCCTGACGGTGCTTCACGTTAGCTTGGTGGATGCTACGTCTTACTGCACGGTTGTATTCAAGCCGTTTCTGTGAAACGTGACCGTTTTCAACAAAGTCCTCAGGGTTCATGCCAAGAACTTCACCTACCATGATTTCTTCGTCAGACATGGTACAAAGGGCGTTCTTTCTAGCGGTAGCGTTGACACGAGCTTCGTCCACCCTCTTCTTTATGTTATCGAATATTCCGTACATCACATTGAAATTCTTTTTCAGATACTGGGCAAGGCGGGCGCCATTCATCGGAGTCTTCGAAATCATTCCTTCGGGAACAACCCTTCTGTCCATCCACAGTTTCTTCTTCACTTCGCAAGGAACGATAACCATAAGACCGTCAGCCGTTATCTTTACCAACGTAATATGTTCAGGGTTTGCCGCCCAGCAAATGCTTCTTTCCTCAGTATGCCCGTTCGAATCGTACTTGATACTAACGGTTTCGTCACAAGTGAAGATGACACCCCAGTAATAACCCTGTGTGTCCCTTGGCCTGATTGATGCCAGTTTCCTTGCATAGATGTAACCATTACGACGACCGCCCACTTCCTCTGGCTTCGAGTTTGTCTCGATTTTCATAAACGAGTTCAAGTTAGGGTTGCCATGATACACCTGCGATTCAACGATATTTCTCGCCTTCACCTCGGACTTCATCAGGTCGATATACCAAACGTCTTTAGGTTCCTGCCGATAACCGTTCGTGTGGTAGAATATGTTAAGCGTACCGTTCACGAAGTCAATCCATTTCTGGTCCTTCGATGTCTGGAAATCGAACTTCTTGAACCAGTCCTCATATTCCTTCTGTACGGCAGTAGGAAGGGATTCCACGGTAACGAAGCCCTGCAACTTGTCGGGAGAACGGTTGTACTGCGGTGCGATATTCTTTATCCAATAGTCAAGGATGATATCCTTGTGGTCTTTCCAGTTGATACCATCGTTCAAATAGTTGAATAAGCGAATGCCTGCAAGTTTCTTCGATTTCATAGATAAACCTTCTTTCACTACTAGTTTATACTGCCGAGCATTTTCGAACTGTATAAACTATAAGTGAATTCAATAGGAATACAACAATGTACAACGACGAACTTTCCATTTTTGAATCACAGGCCCAGTTCGAAGAGTTGAACCAGCAGTGCAAGGCCATTGCCAACCTGCCGCCCGATGACGACGAAGGACCCGTAGATGAAGAGAACATGGCTATTATCGTCAGGGCTAGCCCCTATGATGACGAGAACGCCCCTCTCTACAAGGCATACGGTATTTCTGGCAAGGAAATCAACGCCAAGCGTGGACCAATTTTCAGTGCGGACGAAGGCAGAGACCTTACCAAAGAAGAAAAACTTGCCATCTGCGAGGCTGGTCTTGGGCTAAACACAATGAACACAATCCATGCAATGAAGGACATCAACGCCCTCGAATCGCTTGGTTATGAATCCACGTACAAAGTAGGCGATGTCGTCCAGTTGAAGAACAAGGACATTCCTCACATCTTCATCATCGTGTCCAACGACGGCGAGGGTTACGAGCTTGCTAAGCCGACGAACAACTGTGCCGAAATGCGTACATGCGGTGACGGTTGCTGGCCTAGGATGCATTGCTCTCCCGAAGAAATCGACTCTGCTACGATGTACACCATCATGGCCATCGACAGCATCCTGAAAAAGAACGCAGAGTGCGACCGCTGCATGAGAGAGAAACTCTGCCCGACACTGGTTCCTGAATATGACACTGGCCGTCTCGGAATGCACCAGCTTCACGAAGCACAAATCTCTACCGTGGATAGCCGTGGCCAGAAGCGGGCGAAGGAAAACCGCAACGCCATCATGCACCAAGACATGAAGACCCTGCACGACAACCAGATTATGGACGAACAGGGACACTTGAAGCCGAACAATAAGGAACTCTTCAAGGGAATTGCAAAGCGCATGGACGAAATCTTCGGCACTGGCTACAAGGACGAGTACGTGTATGACGGTGGTCCAGAAGTCCACTGGTCAGACAAACCGCTTGAAGCTTAAATAAAGTCAACAAGGAGCGAATATGACTTTAAAACCCAAGATATACTACGATGCAAGTTGCCCGATTTGTAGCAGCTACGTTAGGGTTATTCAGAAGAAGATAACCCCTGATATGGTTGACTATATCGACGCAGGCTCTGATGCCAAGGACTTCAAGTACACTGACTCCAACGGTTCAACCTACACGGGAACTATGGCGATAGAACGCATGAGCAAGGATTTCCCAGCAATTCTCGACTTCATGTGGGTGCTTCCGCCCTCGTTGAGAACAAAGGGCCTGAAGGCGGTCTACAAAGCCAGCAGCGTAGTGCGACGGACATTGCCAAAAGTAAAGAAAGGCTGCAACTGCGGCCATTAAACAAAAAAACCCACTGAACAATCAGTGGGCTTTTTCATATCTATAGGCTACTTATTCACCAATATCGATTGTCGTCTCGCCGCTGTCAGGTTTTTTCTTGATAGCGATAGTACAAAGGCCATCCTTGACCGTAGCTGCGGCATTAGTCACATCGTAAACGCAAGGGAACGACCAAGAGAATGTGAAGTTCGGTCTCTTGATGTAATCGTAGTAGGTAACGTAAGAGTCAGGGTCTTTCGGCGTGGCCGCCGTAACCTTAATCTGGTTGCCAGAAGCAGTAATCTTGACATCGTCCTTGGAACAGCCAACCACGGCAATCTCCACAAGCAAGACTTCTTCATCATCGATGATAGCCTTCTTTAAAGCATACGGGAAAATCGGGCGACCGAATCTCTTCGGGTCAAAGATGTCGAATACTGTTTCATACATATCGTTCAATGCAGGAAGTGTTCCTAACATAGTTATTCTCCTGTCGGCAGTTTGCCGACCGTTTAGTGAATGACGGTTCCAACAGTTTGCCGAAACCACCGTACCATCAGGAGTTTCCATCAGGCGTAATGAAAAAGGGAGCCACGTTTGGTCCCCTTCTTCATATTATAGTTTATAATGTGGCGGCGAGAAAACTCACCCATATTTAGTGGGTGGGTAGTTCATAACTATTAGAGTTCTTCGCCGTTGACCCTCGCCGTGGGTTGCCACTGTGCTTCATACGCCTTTATTCGGTTGTCGTTTGCAGCAACGGTTCCAACCAGAGCTGCATCGATGCCTTCGGCATTTAGAAATTCGACAATCTTCATGAGACCACGACGGATTTCCACAGGCGTCTTCTTGGACGATACCGCAGTCAGAAGCTGCTTTACAGCCCTGATTTCGGTAGCCCTACGCCACACCTTCCATTCGTATTCGCTCATGTCTCCACGGTCCGTAATCATGTAGCCCATGTTGGTGTCTTTAAGGAGAGGCACCAAGACATAGTTGGCATTGATTATTTCTGCTACGGTCTTCATAGTAACCTCCTAGATTCCAACAGCCACGTTAACACCCTTTTCGCTAGACAGGATGTTGATGGTAACGTGCAGCTGACCGTTTTCCAAGACAGCCTTCACGTTGTCCTCATCGACAGGCTTAGCGAACGGGAATGTGAACTTGAAGTGATTCAACAGGTAAGCGGGCACGCTTGACTGTGCGGCAAGTACCTTGATTCTCTTGTTTTTCTTTCCAACAGACGGTGCGTCAGAATGAAGCTTACGAACACCGCTAACTTCCAGACTATTCTGCACAACCCTTACTTTGAGGTCGCTCTGCGGAACCCCAGGAAGGTCAATGTAGCATTCGTACACTTGGTCGCTAGTGACATACATTTCGGAGAACGGCGCCCCAAAACCGTCACTCATCTGCGGAGCCTGCTGTACAGGCGGCATCTGTTGCATGGGCTGCATCGGCATCGGCTGTTGTTGCGGGTAGTAATAACCAGCAGGCGGGTACTGTTGCGGCTGCGGCTGATAGTACGGTTGCTGGTAATACTGCGGCTGCGGTTGAGGCGGAGGAGGAACCGTCTGTTGCGGTTGTTGCGGCAACGGCTGTGCCACCATCTGTGTAGGAGCAACACGCTGTACCTGATTCACAGGCGGCTGCTGATAATTGTTGTACTGTGCCACAGGACCTTGCTGGCGTGGTGCTGGGCGTTGTGGTTGCTTGCGATTGACCTGCCCAGGGATGACGCCAAGAGCGTTCCTGTTGGCCATTTCCGCCATTTCCTGAACTTGCCTTGCAGCTTCGTTGTTTGACATTGTAGGTGCGCCATTCGGTACATCGCAAACGGACTGACCTGACATAGCAAGGGTTGGTTCCTCTTCCATATTTTTGCCTCCATTAAATAATTTCTTGATAAAATTGACCATTACGAATTTACAGTCTCTTTCAGTAGACGATAAAATTCTTTGTTTTTGACTATCTTCTCGTATGCAGCCTTCTTGATTTTCTGGAACTCTGTTTTCTTCATGTTGAGGTTTGCCGCAATATCGGCTGCGGGAAGGATAACATCGTCCTTCAAACCGAACGAGTATCTCATGATGTAAAGTTCCTTCTTGTCAAGGCTATTTTCCAGCATCTTCCACAGAGTGGCCTTCATGTTGTCGTGTTCAATCTCGGCAATACCTTCAGAGCTGACATCTGGGGCCTCGTTGCTGAAACCATCCTGGTCATCATCCTTGGAACACTTGATAGACTGCTTCAAACTTGCCATCACTTCCTTGGCATGGTCTTCCCGTTCAGTGTATTCCGTCTCGTTCAGGCGACGTTTCTTCGAAACGTTAGCCTTCAACGCGATAGGAATCCTGATTAAGTCGTCGTCTGAAACGAAAGTGTTCAACGCACGGCGCACATACCACACTACAAACGAGATAAATTTCGTGCCAACATGGGGGTCATACTTGTTAAAGGCTTCAATCAAGCCGATTTTTGCCTCGGAGAACAGGTCATCAATAGACTTGTCGCATTCCTTAGCCTTATCGCTCGCCATCTTGAACGCAAATTTCAGGTTAGCGACGATAATCTTGTCAAAGATTTCCTTCTTTCGGGACTCATCGGTGCTGTTTGCATACTCCTCAAACAGCCGACGTTCCTCTTCCCGACTCATTGTAACCGATTTGTTAAGTTCTGCCTTTATGCATGGTGTAATCTTACAGTAATCCACAAAACAACCATTGTTTCGAGTATAATTTAATATATATTATTTGACAGCAACTCCCTCAAACAAAGTTGAGGGAGCCGCATTTTCTTAACTATTTCGCAACATTCGGCTCGGGATAATTAAGAAGATAGACAAAGTCCTTAATATCAGCCTTACGATACAACAGATAGTCCTTGAAATTGGGGACAGATGTTGGCTTCGGGTTATCCCTGTTCTTTACCGCAACCGTCCTAGCTTTTTTAGCGACGTCGAAAGTGTCCGTATCGGGTGAATACGATACCCGACGATACGACATCACATCGCAGCCACGATTATTGAAGTAACTGAACATTTCCTTGTTGAGTTTCTGCAACTTGCCTACTACAATCAGACAGTCATTAGACTGGTCGAACGCAGGCCTTTGGAGGAAATACAAGTCTTCCTTAGGTGTCAAATTAAGCTTACGCTTAATCTGGCTGACCGCATCTAGCGTAGATATGTCAACTTCATTAGACTGCATGTTATTTCCATCCAAAGCATTTAGTGCATGTGCCGTATAGTCAACCTGTGTCATTCTATCGGTGTTACCAGAAAGGGCGGCGTTGATTTTTCTTAGCACATTAGACTTTGTACCACCATGGGTTTTCATATATTCGTAAGCATACCTGTACATAGCATCCCTGCCACAATCAACAGTATAGGTCTTACGTTCTTTCCTGTTATCATCGCCATACCATTCCTTCGTGCATTCAGATTGGATAACTCCCTTAGAATCGTTCACACGAGGAGGTGTGTATGTGTATTTACGCCTGCCACCATCGATTTCCACAAATAGAGTGCCTATGTTGTCGGTGTATGCAGCTGTGATGCTGTCATACGTATCAACCTCACTGATATGTTTTACATCAGTATCCGTATTCAGGAATTCCTGCACATAACGTTTTGCTTCGCCGTTACCACACAGGGTTTCCATATCTTCTGGACTAATCTTATACGGAGTATTCGTTTTAGGGTTGATGTAGCACAACTGTACAAATTCCTTTCCGAACTTTCCGTTTACATACTGGAAGCAATCGGTATATCCATTCTTCTCCAAGAAGTCTACATACTCCCTTAGTGTAATGGCACCGGAAGCATACGTCTTATAGTCTATATTATGACCAAACTCATGCGTCTTGTTGATAATTGCATTATGGTCAAGCACAACGTTCGGACACTTCAACATAATCATAGACCCAAATGTCTCACGGTTGACTGCACCTACGAAGAAAGCGCCAACCTTGTCCCATATAGTCTTCTTCAAGCTCTCTTTCGGAACGACTTGTCCATCTTCAGTAATATCCATGAACACACTATTGTTCATCAAGATAGAAGACGTGTTCTGCAAGAAATCCTCAATGATAGTTTTTGCATCGTAGAAATTCAATCGACGCAAGGAGTCACCCGTATCGCCAGCCTTGAACTGTTCATACTTAGCCGTCGGAGTTCCGCTATCACCAGAAGCGCCAAAGGTGTTGTTCACAATCTGCGACTGTCTCTCGACATCCGCCAAGTTCGTGCACCTTCCTCTAAGGCTAGAATCTTCTCTGAGGCTCATGCTGAGAATACCAGAATCCTTTTCGTTTAGAGAGTATTCGCTGCAGCCGTCCAATGTCATGTTGCTGCGAACACACGTACATTGATTATCATCAGAACTATAAACATGAGAATTGAATATCTGAGCACCACCTTCGATACGCACTCTACCAGTCAGTGTAATCTTTCCACTCCCACGGTCCTTGTCCGACTGTCCAAGCACAGTACCTCTCTGCACACCGTGTTCAATCTGAACCGCACCGTTGCTACTAACAGCCGTCAAATCGGTCATCTTGAAATTACCTTGTCCATCTGAGTTGGAACCAATAGTTGTACTAGCCAAATCGCATGTACGGAGTTTACACGGGCCATTTGCAATAACATCGGTCAATTTCGTGCCGCTGCATGTGACATTACCAGCGCTAGAATCAAGAACCACTCTGCCAATAAACTCTGTCTTGACATCGCCTGCCTCATAGTCAGCGAAACGCTTTCCAGTAGGTCCCTTATGATAACCTACTTTGTAAATCGCCTTTCCTGTGACGGTAATCTTGTTATCACCAACAAACTCGACATTGCTTGCATCATCGGAATTCCATTCTGTAATATCTTTTACACCTGAATTGCTCATTTTCAAGTTATTGAGCGTGCAGTTCAGTAGTTTTGCATATCCGTTTTCAATCGTTGCGTTAGAAATGTTAGAATTAACAATCTGTACACCACGTATACCATCGACGATTTCAGACGCCGCTTGGTTATTAGGCAACAACATGTCGGCACCATTGTTTCCAACAGAGATTGTCGTATTGCTTACAATAGTCTTCGACGGGTCGCCTTCTCCTGTACCGATTTTTACGAACCCAACGCTTTGCCTGATATTCACATTGTTAAGGGCGCACGTCTTGATTTCAAAGTCACCCGCCTTCCCCAAATCACATCCATTGACGATGATTGCATAACCATAGATAGTAGCCGTCGGTCCATCAAATCCAGTTTCTCCAACAATCTTCTTGATAGATTCAGTTGGTGAACAGCAAGTGTCATCAAACACAGCAACAATACGCGGGCTTATATATCCGTTAGAGGTACGGGCCAAACGTACAAGAGGATGAAGTTTTGCTTTAGGAGCTCCATTTGCTCCATCTATCTCAACATAGTTCTTTCCTGCTATGTAGTTGATTGTTTTAGCATTCATGCCATACGAATTTCTGATTTCTTTGGCCACATCCGCAGATAGGGCATACTTTCCATCAACAGATACGCATGGGATATTGTTAACCCACCCGTTCTCATCGTAGCCATACGCATTAGCACCAGACTTATCAGCGTTGCCCATAGCGGCGTTATATTCCGCAGAAACAATGTCGTTCAATTTGCCGACTGGAATCTTTTCAACACCGCTCAGGTCGTTGCTCGGATTGCTCTTGACATAGCTATCGTAGTTATTGTCGTCCATGTACACATGAGGTGCGTTTGGCGAAACCCCCTCGATATTTCCGTCATTAGGAACTTTGTATATAGTACCCGTCTCCACGAGATTACGAACCCCGTAAGCGTTAGGTTTCAACAACAGCTTGAACATATCCTGAGTCTTCGCCCAGTCAACAAGCTTCATTGTACTCACAGTTTCTTTCTTCTTGCTGAACGGATTACCAATTTGCCCAAGCTCCTTATCGCTCATCTGATTTGGCAAGGCCTTCTGTTTACTGTCATAGACAAGGCCCGTATTGTCATCAAAGATATACTGCGGGTTTGCATCAGCCCATTCTTTAAACAAGGTCTTGTAAAGACTATCAACTGGAAGCCCGTATTCCTTTTTAAGCTCGGACCTAACCTTTTCGTTCGGCGTGATGACGCCAGTCGTAATTTCACGGTTGTCAGCCTTAGTAGACAACACTATAGCCGAGGGGTCAATCTCAAACGTGCAGTCAACGCCAATGTTTGGCGCTTCCTCTCCCGTCCTGTGTACCCCCGTTCCAAGAAGCAATCGCTTAATGTCAACGAATGGAACTTCGCCCAGGTCAACCATACCTTCATGACCGTGCTCTACATAGTACCGCATTATCTTGTCATGAAGAGCGGCGCTCATCTTAACATGGTTAGTCGCAGTCTCGTAGTCATACTTTGGTACAGAGTCTTCACCTGTAACGCTTATCTCGTACGGAACGGTATTTTCATTGTAGTATTTATTTCCTTCATTTGAAGGAATCATGAATGCTATCGGGTCAATACCTCTATAGTTATTCCACAAATCATCAAACCGAGGCTCTCTACGTGCCCACGCAAGAGCTTCCTGATACGCAGTATGGAACGGGACAGGCTTCAAATATGAAAGTTCTGCCGACGGATTCGGTGCAACTGGTTCAATCTCGGAATCTGGGGCAGCATTGCCTTCCTTAGGAACATGGGTTTCTTCATCAATGTTCTCCGCAACTGGTGCAATGTCAATTGGAGAAGCTGATTCAGACGGGGTTTCAGGAACCTCGTCATCGAACTCGTTAAGCTCGTCGTCTATGCCTTCAAACAGGACCCCGTTGATGCCCTTGACCGCCTCAAATGCAGTCTTATTCAATCCAAGTTTCCCCAGATAATTTTCAAAAACCTCTTTCTTGCTAAACATGGTAGCCTATCATCGGTTAATTTTCAATTATAGTTTATAACTGTTTGAAACAAAATCCCGCCAACGAAAATTGGCGGGACATGTTTAGGCAGTTCATGCCATACAGCTACATGATAGCGGAATCTTGCCAAGCATGACCATGTCATGCGTTATTGTCTATGTGCCTGTTTCGGCAGTGAACACATAGTCACCCGAGGTGGCATACTCGATAGCGTCCGCAGCAGTCAGCATATCCATGTACTTCTGTTTTCTTTCTTTTGTCAGGAACTCGTCTTCGTCGATTTGACTGAATAGCGTTCCTGCCTCACGGAAAGAACCTGTCAGCACAAGTGAATATGCACTCGAAAGCTTCGCCGCGATGTCAAGTGGTGTAATTGTTTTGAAGTCAGTCACGATACATTCTTCCTTGAACAATGCAATCATCTCTTGACCAATTTCAATATTGTACACGACCTGGCCGCTCCTGTCCTCTATCGCGGCCAATCTTGACTGATTTTTGTCCTTTTCTATCTTAAACCGGAGTGAATCCACAGGATTTCCTATGATGTCTATCACTTCATGTTCATCGTAATTTTCGAGAACACTTTCAGGTTCATCAGATAGCCAGAACGCCTTTGAGTTGTACACGCATTTACCGTCTACATAAACAATTCGGCTAATCACCTTCATCCCACTTTCCTCCAAAATCGTATACTTGTTGATATCATCTTTGTACAAATCAAAGACATGATGTAGAAGGTAAAGATTATCAGCAAAATACTTTACCACGTTCGTTTCTTTATCGACTGCATAATGCATCTTTAAACCTCGTTTCCGTTCAATTTAAGGTAAAATTTCTTGTCCGTATTTACTGTAGCATGTGCGAATGTATAATCTGGTGTATATGAGGCTTTAAATAGTGTTGTAAAATCGATTGTTTCCGATTTTAATACATCCAATACGGAATGTTGAACATATAAGCCAGAACTAATTTCC
>JAEIGA010002079.1_pt1 | contig 31933 bp, 18 predicted proteins | sample 9270691 | NCBI WGS metagenome assembly JAEIGA01 (sample SAMN17057246, study PRJNA624740) | gut metagenome | biome: biome; isolation source: fecal sample | host: Bos grunniens | place: China: Xizang | collected 2019
CTACAACTACAAATCCCGCTATTACATCACCGCCACCGGTCGTTTCGACGGTGCTTCCAACTTTGCAAGCAATCACAAATGGGCCTTCTTCCCTTCTTGTGCGCTTCGTTGGAATGTAGCCAATGAGGAATTCCTCAAAGATGTGGATTGGATTGGTGACCTTTCTGTTCGTGGTAGTGCCGGTTTGACCGGTAACGACGCCATTTCTGAATTCCGTTCATTGGCGGCGCTTTCTTCCACGACTTCCGGTTATCTCTTTGATTCTTCCCAGCCGGTAGCGTACTATCGCTCCCGTTTGGCATCTCCCAACTTGACTTGGGAAAAGACAGCCCTTTACAATGCGGCTGTGGATATTTCATTCTTTGATGGTCGTTTCAATGTAACGGGTGAGTACTATTACTCCAAGACTACGGATTTGCTCTTGACTCTTCAGGTGGCAACCCAGACCGGTTATTCTTCCCGTTATGGCAACATCGGTGTGACGTCCAACAGTGGTTTTGAACTTTCACTCGACAGCCAGAATATCGTACACAAGGATTTCAGCTGGTCCACGACTTTGACCCTCTCACACAACAAGCAGTTGGTAGAGGATATCGGTTCTGAGGACTTTGTAGCTGCTTATTCTTCTCCGGGTAACAACCCTTACATGATGTACGGTTATGTGTCCGGCTATCCTTTGAACTCCCTTTGGGGCTTCAAATATGCCGGTGTATGGCACAATCAGAATGAAATCGACATCAACAACGTGACCAAATCTTACGCGAGTGCTTCCGGCGCCCGTTTGGGTTACGCAAAATACATCGACCACAACCACGACGGTACCTTGAACCAGGACGACCTTGTTTATCAGGGTAGTGCCGATCCCTGGCTCTATGGTGGTTTGCAGAATACCTTCTACATCTTTGGCTTGAAAGTGGGTGTTTACTTTGCTTATTCATTGGGCGGTAAGATCTACAACTTCTCCGAGTTGTACATGGCTGGTTCTACCTTCACCAACCAGTATCGTTACATGCTTAACTCTTGGCACCCTGTCCGCAACCCCGAATCCAACTTGCCGCGTGCCGGTAGTACAGACGTTGCTTTGCCGAGTGACTTCATGATTTACGACGCTTCTTACCTGCGTTTCAAAACACTCAGTTTGAGTTATACTTTCGATTTGCAGAAGCGTGTCAAATGGTTGCGTGATATCACCCTTACTTTGGTGGGTGACAACCTCTACTTGTGGAAGAATTACAACGGTTTCGACCCCGACGTATCCAGTGAGGGTACTTCTTCGACCTTGCGTCGTGCGGACATCGGTGCCTATCCGAAGTCCAGAACCGTCACCTTCAGTGTTCAAATCAGATACTAATGGAGGAGGAAAAATGATGAAACTTAAGAATCTTATATTTTGCTTGTCAGCATTGGTGCTAATTAGCTTCCAATCCTGTTCTTTGGAGGAGGATACTTCGTCTTTGTCCACCCCCGATCACTTCTTTAGAACTTTCCCTGAGTGTCAGTCTGCCGTGAATGGATGTTATATTCCCATTAAATCCATTTATACCTACACTTATATGATTGCAACAGAGTGTTGTACCGACCTTTCCCGTATTTACTCCGGTACCCTCGACTGTAAGTTGGACATTTCTCCCGCCCTTCCTCGTTTCGGTTCTACCGTGTGGACGCAGGCCTACCTGGGTGTACAGCGTTGTAACTTCGCCGTACAGGGTATTGAGAAATCAGAAGGTCTGTCAGAGGCCCAGCGCGACCAGCTTCTTTGTGAGGCAAAGACCCTCCGCGCTTTCTTCTATTACACCTTGACCTGTTTCTTCGGCAACGTTCCCTTCTACTTTGATGATGTGAACGACATCGATGCGTTGAACCGTATTGCCGTTCTTCCGAGAATGAGCGCCGTAGATACCCGTAAGAGCTGTATCGAGGATTTGGAAACGGTAGTTACGAAAGTGAGCCAGACCCGTACTTCCGACAACCAGGGACACCGCCTCGGCGCGGCTACTGCCTGGATGTTGATTGCCAAGATGGCGATGTGGAATGCTACGAAAGATGTGCCTGCCAACAAAGAGGGCTGGTATCTTAAAGCCGTGGATGCGTTGGAGCATTTGGAGAGCATTTATGGCGAACTCTCACAGTACGATTACGGTGAGAATGTAATGTTCCGCAACAAGAATACCCCGGAATCCATTATGGAGGTTCAGCACATGTACGTACAGGGCGGTTTGGATTACACTTCCAATGTGGCTGCCATCTGTACGCCTACCTGCCAGAAGATTACCAACGAGTATGGTACGGTGATCGGTGCTACTTTTGATGGCGTTTCCATTCCTGAATTGGGTTATGAATGTACAGTGTGGACCGCTATGCGTCCCAATACTTACTTCAGCCAAGGTTTGCAGACCAAATTGGGCAAGGATATCCGCAAGGATTACAACATGGCTTGGTCTTACAATGGTCAGCCCTTCTCCGATGTGAACACCACCCCTTGGCCGGGCCCGAAATTCTGGTGTCCCAACATGGTGACGACCCGCGACGGCAACAACTACAAAGTGTTCCGCTATGCAGACGCTGTCTTGATGTTGGCCGAGTGCTGGTGTGAATTGGGCGACACGGAAAAATCCATCGCTTATCTTAATAAGGTACGTGCGCGCGCACAAACAGGAGAGTACACCTTCAAGACCATGCCTCGTCTGGTCAGTGAAATCCGCGATGAGCGTGCCAGAGAGCTCTTCGGCGAGTTCCAGCGTAAGTTTGACCTCGTAAGATGGGGTACTTGGCTTGAGAGCGTGCAGAGCAACAGCGACTACACCGAGTTGAAGGAGAATGCCCTTCCTTGCCACGAATACTATCCTATTCCTGACAAAGAGGTTACCTATTCCAAAAACAATTTGGATAACAACGAATACAAGAAATATGGACTTTAATACTTGATGACGATGAAAAGAATAGTATTCCATATCCTAATGATGTTGACGGCAGTGGCATTTGTGTCTTCCTGCCAGAAAGAGTTCGAGGTTGTCAATGACCTGAATGTGTCATCTCGTACACTCGAACTTCAAAGTGAGGCCGGTGCGACCAAGATTATTGTGTACGCCAATGGCCCTTGGACAGTCCGTTTTTCAGAGCCTGTCGAGTGGGCTTGTCTGGATAAACTTTCCGGAGACGGTTTGAATGACATCCAGTTTAGTTATTCCACCAACTTCGGTGTAAAACGTGGTGTAGATATCGTCTTGGAAAGAGATGGCCGTACAGAGACCATTTCCATCATCCAGGCCGGTGCCATCACTTCTCCGAACATGACTTTTGAAGCATCTAAAGTAGTACTTCCCAAACAAGGTACGACCTTTACGATGCCTATGCAGACCAATCTCAGTTTCTGTTTGGAAGAAATCAAAGCCAAAGTGTCTTATTATAACGCAGAGGGCCAGATTACCGAGACGCACGAAATCGGTAGCGCCGAGGATAAAAACGCCTGGGTCAGCGCTTATTCTGTGGCCAACGACAAGGTGACTTTCGAACTCAAAGAAAACAATGGCGGTGCTGATCGTATGGCCGATGTCATCTACTATGTGAAGGATGCATCCGGCGTGGAGACCCGTTCTGTGATTTCTTTGACACAGAGCAACTTGAATCCTTCTTTCACGTTGGCATCAACCAGTGGTTCTTACTATGCCAACAACAGCACCTACAACATTGCTGCGACCAAGAACAACATCTGGTCTTCTCCTGAGACGTCCGTTTCTACTTCCGGAAACTGGATTACAGAGGCTTCTATCGGCGAAGACGGTTTGTCTTTTACCGTGGATGAGAATACCGGAACCAGCACGCGCAATGCGACGGTGACGATTTCTTATAGCAAAGGTGGATTGAGCGCAGGTGCCACTTACTCTGTGCAACAGTCTGCTGACAAGGTGATTACCTTCTCTGAACTTCGTGCGATGAAACCTGGTGCCATTACCCGCAACGACTATATCGAAGGTTATATCGTCAGCGATCCTTCCAGCGCCAACGTTTGTTCCAATCCCCAGAATGGTCAGTATTCATTTGACATGACCGTCAATGACAAGACGGCTTACCTGGAGAGTACAGACGGCAACTATGGTCTTCAACTTCGTTTTGCGACCAAGGCCGACAATGCCCAGGCACGTTATTCCAAGGTGTTGGTGAACTTGAACGGAACCACCCTCGTTCGTGAGGACAATCCTGTTCGTTATACCATCAACGGCGTGACGGCTGCCAAAGTGCAGTTGCTTGAGAAGGGTGACGCGACGACCATTCCCCAAAAGATTCGTACGATTTCCCAGCTCTCCGACAACGATATCTTTACTTATGTGTCTTTGGCACCGGTTGAGATTATGTGCAAGGATGGCGCATTTACCAATGCTTCAGAGGGTTATGCTTATAAATATAGCCACAACGCTTCCGGTTCAACCTCTCCTCGTTGGGATGTGGCACCTTTGCTCTGCTCTGACGACAAAGGTGATGTGATTTACATGTTGACCAATGCGGCTGTTACCTGGAGAAGAACCGGTAAAGATATTGCTTGGAACACCTGTGTGCCCCAGGGTGCCGGTACTTTGAGCGGTATCATCGTTGCCGACACACAGGCACCTGTCCGTTGGGGTGATTTGGGTAAATACCAGATTCGACCTTTGCAATTGGCTGAAATCGATTTGCATGGACCGAAATTCTCCGAGACCATCGCAGAATGGACCTGGAATGACTTCTCTCCGAAGATTACCCCCGATGAAGGTAACGGTACTTTCAACAAGTATAACGCGATTGCCTCGTTTGTGACCGACTTCAATAACCCTTATATGCCCATCGGTTCAGAGGCCAATGGTAACAGCACCTCCAACCTCAAAGGTCTGGTTTCTCAAGCCGCTCTCTGCTTGAAACAGCAGTGGTGGGATTTCACCGAGCAGACCGGAAAGTATTTTGACGTACGATTCTCGACTGCCGGTTTGAATGGTACCAACTTGGTGTTCGGTATCACTTGGGGACATGGCGCGGCTACCAACACAAGCATTTCCGGACCTGCTCACTGGCATGTGCTTTACTCTACGGACAACGGTACATCCTTTACCAAAGTTCCCTCTGTGGATATTTTGAAAAAGCGTTCTTTGGTATGGTGGACCAACACTTCACAGGATGCAGCGCCCGGCTATACCGAGCATCTGATCAAATTGCCGGCTGATTGTTTCAACAAATCCAACGTGGTGATTCGTCTGCAGGTGGCTGATACCGTGACCGATATTGCTCCTTCAACAAGCGCGACCACTTGGCAGAATGCCTTGGGTATCGAGAAAGGAAAAATCACTTCCGGTACCGCGGCGAACAACTCAGAGGTGAGAATCGGTACCATTACCGTTCGCTTCAATTAGTAACTGAAACAGTATGATGAATATGAAAAGATATTTTTCTCTAATCAAATGTGGCTTGGGTGTGATTCTCATGGCTTTGACCTTGGGCGGAACACGTGCCTGTATGCCGGCAGAGACGGAGGAGACCCCTCTCGTTAAATTGGGTGCCGCCGTGAAAGAGTTCGTTGCCGAAGCGGACGGTGGTGTCATCAACATTCCCGTCTATTCCAATGGCCCGTATCACCTTGAGATGATTACGGAAGACAACGAGTGGCTTTTGATGACCATGCCGGATGACTTGAATAAAAATGGTTATATCCGTGCGGAGTGCGACTTCAACACCTCTTTCAAAAGAAGAGTCGTGTTCGTGATTTGCAGTGATGTGGATACCCGTCGCGACACCGTTACCTTCAAACAGAAAGGTATGCAAGAGGCCATCATTACGATGGATGAGCTTTCTGTGCAGGCCCGCGGTGCCGGTGGTGACAGTACCTATGTCATCAACACCAACGTTCCTTTTGCGGATTTGAAACAGACCATTACCTATACCGATGAAGAATTGACTCCCGAAGAGTGGATTACCGGTATCGAGGTGACGGATTCTGACAAGACCAAACGTCAGATGAAGATTTCCACCTTGAAGAATACCAATGAGAACAACCCTCGTACCGCCTTGGTTCGTTTCCAGTTTACCGACGGTTGGGGTGAGTCAGTCTCATTGGCCTTCAACGTGATTCAACGTACAGCGAAGGAAAAGATCGGTACGACCGTCTCTATGCGTGACCTCAAATATGAATATGTCGTTTCCGGTCAGCCCATTGATAAATACATCATTGTCGAAGGTATTGTCGTGAGCAACAAGGATGGACGTAACTGCGGTGAAAATGAGCAGCTTACCACGTCTTCTATCGACTACTCGGGCGACCAGAGAACCATCTATCTCGAGAGCATGGATGGCACGCAGGGTATCTGCTTGATGGCCAATTCTGCCGATGACAATGTGGTGAATTTGTACGACAAGATTCAGGTGCTTCTCTACAACACCAACCCTGTTATGCACAGCGATCCTGAGCGCCTCGTCATCAGCGGTGTCAAAGCCAATATGATTGTCGGTCAGGTGAAAGGACAGGCTTCCGATGTGCCTACGAAGATCAAATACATGAAAGACCTCACCGATGAGGATATCTACACCTACGTACAATTGAAAGACGTGGAAATCCCTGTTCGCAAAGGTAGCCTTGTTCCTGTGAACGAGGGTTATACCATCGCTTCCAACTCCCATCGTTTCTCAAAATATCCTCGTTTGATTCGCGATATCAATGGTAACTCCATGTATATGCTGACCAATACGGTTTGTCTGTATCGTAACGATGGTGATCGTCTTCCTTACGGCTCCGGAAATATCTCCGGTGTGATTGTACACGAGCGTTTCCCTCGTTTTGATTGGAGAAATGCCGCTGACCCTGCCGAGATGGAACTGGATCCGACATTGGGCCGTATCGGTACCTATCAGATCCGCCACCAGGTGAAAGAAGATATCTGGGGCAATATGAAAGACGACTTCGAGGACGGATTCTCTAACTTGCTTTTGGAATACCGTTTCTGGAATCCCGATAAGAACAGGGGTGTCTGCTTGCCTACCTATGGTAAGAACGGTTACTTCACCCATACTTATCAGCGTAAATATACCGGAACTGACGCCAAAGAATTTACAGAGGAGACCTTTAACCAGCACATGGCTCCTGCCGGATCCTTTGATTACCTTGGCCCTATTGGAAACAATAAAAACAACCTCTTCGGCTTGCACGTAGGTAACCAGAATGGTTTGGGTATCATTCTTGACCGTAGCAAAGAGTATTGGAGTGCGGAAATGTCTGACCTAGTGGACAATACCGGCGCAAGACCTCAGTGGTGCGGTCCGAAAGCCAGCTCCAAATACTGTTTCTACAACGGAAACGACGCCTTGGATATCGATAACATCAATTACAGCGGCGGTACGGGTAGCAACAGGGGTAAAGGTCATACTGCGTCCGCATGTTACCTGGGCTTCTCTTCTGACTACTGGTTTGACACCGAGACAGGCAAACCTTATGCTTGGTTGCTCAACTTCTCGACCGCCGGTTTGTCGGCTTCCGGTTTGTCTTTGCAGATTGCTGCTTTGAATACCAGCCAGGCATTCTATTCTCCGAGATATTGGAAATTGGAGTGGTCTACGACTGACAACCAGGCAGATTCCAACTGGAAACTCATTGCCGAATACACCGTTCCTGACGTATCCGTGTGGTCTAACACCTTGTATTCATCCAGCGTGGGTGCCAAACACATGGACTTCCCGCTTCCGAGTGAAATGATGGGTAAGGAAAATGTGTACATCCGTTTGATTCCCGCCAACGACTTGTGTAGTAGTGGTATTGACTACGCAGAGGCACACGTAAACGAATCGGCTTCTGAGTCCCACACCAACACAATCTCGTATATTGCAATTAGATATAACAAATAACAATCGATACAATGAAACACACTAACATTTTTTCATTTGTCATGCTGATGGCTGCCGCTGTGCTGTCATCCTGCAACAAACTTGAGAACAATCAGGATGCGACGGCTTCTGCTCCGCTCGTGGATTCCGGTTTCTATGCTCAAATGGCGGCTGCCGACGACAGCAAGACCACGCTTGAAATTTCAAGCGGAAAGGTGCTTTGGGAGACCAATGACCCGATTATGGTGTCCAATGGTACTTCTACCTCTGAAATGTATATCAAACAGGGTGGTTCTACCGGTAGCTCCTTGTATACCAGTGGTGCAGTCCTTTCAGGAAATGCTTTCTATGCTGTTTATCCTTCTACGGGAGGTAGTTACGCATCCGGCGTGTTCCATTCTACGATTCCTACCAATCAAAGCTATGTGGCGGGAGGATTTGCTTCACAGGTATTCCCTATGATTGCCGCTTGTGGTGCTGACCGTATCTTCTCTTTCAAGAATGCGGCGTCTTTGTTCAAGGTGGTCGCTACTTCTACCGACCTTTCGGCAGCTAACATCACAGGTTTGAGCATTTCTGCTGACCAGAAATTGGCTGGTTCTATCGCTGTGAATTATACTCAGGGCGGTACGCCGACCGTGTCTTGCAGTGGTAGCAACACTGTCAATATGACTTGTCCTTCTCCCGTGGCAATGGGTACGCCGATTTATGTTGTGGTGGCTCCGGGTGCTTATACCAATGTGTCCATCATGTTCTCTTTGAGCAATGGTATGAAAATCGTGCACAACGCGGGCAGCGTCAATGTTGAGCGATCTAAATATCAGACGATTTCTGCCAGCCTTACCGCTGCTTCTTACACCGATTTGTCAGCAAGCGGTACTGCGAACTGTTATATCATCAAGAAGGCAGGTTCTTATAAGTTCAAAGCCAATGTGAAAGGTAATGGCGTGGTAACTTCTTCCGGTCTTCCTTCTGCAACAAGTGGTATCAGTGGTGCGAAAGTGTATTACACGGATGGTGACAACTTCCTTAGCGGCAGCTTGTCATACATGGATGGCTATGTTTACTTTACGACCGTAACCGGTACACTTCCTATCGGTACAGCCCTTGTTTCCGTAACAGACGCCAGCGGTGCAACACTTTGGTCATGGCATTTGTGGGCCAATAGAAACATCGCTGATGTAAAACTCAGCAACAACCAGACTTGGCTCAACATGAACTTGGGTGCTCATCAGGTAGCATTTAATGCTGATGGTTACAACGGATATTACTACCAGTGGGGCCGCAAAGACCCGATTCAGCAGGCCAAAGGACAAAACAATGTGTTGGATAGTCCTTTTGTATCTCACGCATCCCAGACTGACGGTTCATTGGCTAACTCTATTAAATTCCCCTTGTACTACTACGGTTCTTATAAGACTTCTAATAACGAAAACATTGCAGACTGGTGTACTTTCGATGACAATGTGAAGTATTATGACTGGTGGAACAAGAACGTGACTGCCGACCAACAAGAGACTGTAACAGGTAGCAAGACCATGTTCGATCCCTGTCCTCCGGGATACCGTGTACCTACTTATGCAGAGGTGAAATCAATGGCCGATATCGGAGGTGAGACCGCGGGTACTAGCTGTGCTATTGTTGATGGAAAATTGTACTTCCCTTACACTTCTAGCCGTGGTGCTGGTATTACCCCCAAGTGGTGGGGTGGTGTTGCCGAAGATGCAACAGATACTTCCATCGGTGAGCGTGGATTCTATCACTGCGACCTTCCTTACAATACAGGCAATAAATCGACCCGTAATGTATATCGTTTCTATGCAAGAAAAGGTGGCGTAGGATACTCTGGTTCTTATTGCTCACGTGCAACAGGTATGGTTGTAAGATGTATCAAAGGTTAATGATGAAGAATATGAAATTACAACAAAAGAATAACAGCAAGGCGCTCTATGAGAGCCCTTGCTGTACCTCTAAGGATATACTCGTGGAATCAGGTTTGTGTCTCAGCACATTTTCTAGCACCGAGGATTATGTAGAAATAGAAATTGATTGGAATTAATCTAACAAAACGAATAGAGATGAAAAGAAATTTACTTTGCATATTGGCAAGCGTTTTCGCTTTCTCTTGTACGATGCAGGAGGGACCTGTAAACGACGAGCTCACCAATAAACAAGGTGTTACCTTTGTGTCAGCTTCTTTCGACGAGAGCGTTAAGACGAGCTTGGGAAGTTTGGTGGGCGATAAGCGTTCTGTGTATTGGTCAAACGGAGATGTCTTGAATATCAATGGCGCTTCATCAGAAGCTTTGGCAGATGTGCAGGCACAGCAGGCCAGCGCAACCTTTAAGTTTAACGAGGAACTCTCTTATCCTTACAAGGCTATTTATCCTGCCTCTATCTATAAATCAGAAAACACTGTAACCTTGCCGGCCAAACAGGCTTGGGCCAACGGTACTTTTGCGACCAATACGGCTCCCGCTGCTGCATATATGACGATGCCTGGCAATTTGGCTTTGAAAAACCTTTGCGGTGTCGTTAAATTCAAATTGCTTCAGCAGAGTGGCGGTGACACGGACAAGATTGCTTCCGTTGCATTCAAAAGTAATAACAACGAGAAGGTTTCCGGCGATTTCTCCATCGATTATAACAAACTCGCCATTGAAGAGGCAAATTCTACCCTTTTGGCAGAGCAGACCGTTACGGTGACTGTGAACCAGGGCCTTTCTACCAGTCAGGCTTTGGAGGTGTATGTGGTTGTTCCTGCCAGAGAGTATACAAAAGGATTTACGCTTACCATCATAGACCAGAATGGTCATACGATGGAGGTTGCCAAGGCCTCTTCCATCAATGTGGTTGCCGGACAGATTTTGTCTATGTCAACCCCTGTGGAGTTTGAACCTACTTTCACCAGCATTATCATCGATACGCCCAGCAAACTCAATGCATTTGCCAAAGCGTTCAACAATGGTGAGTATGATGTGGATGTAGATGTGAAAGTGATTTCTGATTTGGAGTATGATGCAACGACCAGTGCCGATTTTACAACCATCGGTAATGGTACGTATGTGTATGCCGGTGTATTCGATGGTGGTGGATATTCCATCAAAGGTTTGACTACCAGCAACTCTCTCTTCTATTTGCCCAATGGTGCCACCATCAAGAATGTCGTTTACGATCAGTCTTGTGTTATTACGCACCCTGCCTCTTTGGGCGGTAACTGGGGTATCTTGGGACGCGCTTTCCAGGGTAGCACCAAAGCAGAGAATTGTGTGATTAACTGCGATGTGAAACTCTATTATTCCAACGTCGCTTCTGCTGAAACCGGTCTGGGTGTGATTACCGGACGTTTGGACCATGAGGCGAGCATTGAAAACTGCGTGGTGAATGGAGATATCAATTATGTCAACGACGGACAGAGCATGCCTAAAGCGCAGAATATCGGTGGTCTCGTAGGATGGCTTAACGGTGTGGGAACCCGCGTTACCAATAGTACAATGAACGGTAACTTGAATTTCCCTGCCCAGAGTGGTCAGACGGCGACTTCTTCTACCAGCACCGACCTTTATATCGGTGTCGGTGGTATTGCCGGTAAAGCAATCGGTTCCGAGAACGTCCTCATTAAGAATTGTCAGATGAACGGTGATATTGTTTGGGGTGACTACCTCTTGAGTATCAGCTTGGGTGGTATCTGCGGCTGGGCGACTTGTAACATTGATAGCTGTACTGTAAATCGCAATATGACTGTGAATGTGCCTTGTGTCAGCACAACGGGCGTTAGTTATGTGCGTGCGTTCTATGGTGGTATTGCCGGTCGTCTTCAGGGCGTAGTGACCAACTGTAAGAACATTTCCAACAATGACTTTGTGGTAAATGACAGCCACAACTCTGTATGTGTGGGTGGTATTGCCGGAAAAATGTTCTCTCCGGGTAACATCATCAATTGCAGCAATAGCTCCAATATCAAACAGACCACAACAACGGCTTCTGGTGATATGCAAATTGGTGGTATTGCCGGAAACCTTGAGTCGGGTGCGACCATTACCAGTGCAACCAATAGCGGTATGATCGAGGTAAAATGCCCTAAACCTGTGAACTCATCCAACATGGACGTGGGTGGTATTGTCGGAAAAACCCGATCTGCCCTCAATGGTGGTACGATTACAGATAAGGTTTCTGCCATTCATAACAAAGGCCAGATTCGTGCTGTCCTGGTTAAAGAGTGTGTCAACTTCGGATTCTTGAATATGGCGGGTGTTGTTGGCCGTACGGAGGCCAATTTGACCAACCTGACCAATGCCGGATTGGTACACGTGGATTGTAATGCCGAAAATGGTACTTTGAACATTTTTGGAGTGCATGAGGGAGGTATCGTAGGTCGTGTGACGGCTGCTATTACGGTGAGCGGTTGTGTGAACAATGCCGAGACCCGTTACTATGGTGGTGCTGCGGGCAATGCGAATCGTACCTGTATCATGGGTGGTATTGTAGGTTCTACAGTAGCCGGCATTACCTATAGCACTTGGACGGTGACCGGAACGAAGGCCATCATCGACAATTGCCACAACTATGGCAAGATGACTTCTACCAACTTCAACACCAACTATCCACAGGCGAATTTGCAGAAAGGTAACTTCATCGGTGGTATTGTCGGTGCTTTGAAAGGCGTGGATACCAACAACCGTGCAACAGTCAGCAATTGTACCCGTACGCTTGCCAATGGTCAGCGTATCGGAGACGCCAACTATGATAGCGGTTATCGTGGCTATATCTCTGGTATTGCCGGTGGTTCTTGGTCTGCCAATATCACCAAATGTACCAACTCTGCCTATATGAAGAACAACGCTTCCAACGCTGAACGTGTGTCCGGAATTGTGGGTATTGCGGCAGAGACAACCATTGATGGCTGTGTGTTGGATGCGGATATTGAAAATGGTGCTTGTTTGGCTGGTATTTGCTCCGGTGCAAATAGTGCTACCCTTATTATTAAAAACTGTAAGGTGAATTCAACCCTTAAGACCGTTAAGAGTACGACTTGTGCAGCCATTGCCCATAACATTGCTACCGGTCTTCAGATTTTGAATTGCCAGATTAAGGGTGGTTACCAGACAGGCAGCGGTAGCGCTACTTGGACAGGTGCAGCCAGCGATTTCTATATTGCAAAGGATGGAGCAACGATTACCTTTACAGGAAACTCATTGTGGCAATAAAATTTTCATGAAACTTTATACCAAATATTTTACATTTGTCTTGTTTTCCGCTTTGGCACTTTCTTGTGCCAAGGTGGAAAATGAGCCTTCTGACCCCGTGACGGGACAACCGGAAGGCGAATTGACTATTCCGGAAAACGAATTGATTCCGGGAGCTTTCCGCGCTTATACGTCGGGAGATGCAGAGGGGGGAGTAAAAGATGACGTTAAAGCCTATCCGCAATGGCCCAGCAGTGATATGTTTGTCGTTAAATGGGAGGAAAGCGATAATTTAAAAGTATTCTACGACCGAACAGGCAACAATTATGGTATCTATTCGCTGGCTTCAGGGGCAGGTACTTCGTTGGGACAATTTACCCTGTCCGAACAAAATGCGGAGGAGACCGGTACGTATTATGCTGTCAGTCCCGCAGAAGCGGCGCTTGGCATACAGTCGGATGGCTCGCTTTTGTTCAACATACCTGATGTGCAGAATGTCAAGGCAACGGGTGCGACCAATTGCGACCATCGCGCCCAGGTGATGGTGGCCCAGTGTGGTGCCGACAAAGTGTTGAAATTCAAGCAGGTTTGTACTTTCATTCGCTTGAAACTGCCCAATCTTATTCCGGGCTTCTATTGTTATAAAGTCGAGGTAGAGTCTGCATCGAGCAATATCGTAGGCGATATCAAGATGAATTATTATTCTCCCAAGCCCACCCTTGTTAGTGGTCAGAAGAAACTGACCGTCAATGTGGATGAGGATGCGAACTTCGGCGGCGAAGAAAACTATATTTATTTTTACCTGGCTTCCGGTACTTACTCGGACTTGGTTTATACTATGTATATGCGTAACACGGACGGTGCTGAATATACTGTGGTAAAATCCGGCGTCGGCAAGCCGGCTGTAACGCTTAAACGTGCCACCTACCAAGCGTTTGAAATGGATTGTGCGACCAATCTTTCCGCTTCATCAGCTGCCAACTGTTATCTGATTAAAACTCCGGGCGTCTATTATTTTGATGTGACGACGATGGGTAATGGTGTGGTGACAGCGGGTGCGACTGCCGCTGGGCTTGATGGCAAACTTAGTGGCATCAGTACTGTGGAGCAGTACTATTCGGATGGTCCCAATTCTGCGTATGCGGGCATCAATGGTGTTACGGCAGAAAATGAGAACACCACGGATGGAGCGACCTTTATTGATCGTCTGGGGCTGAGCAACGGCGGTTATTTCCTGAGTAAGGATAAAACAAAGGTTTATTTTAAGACAACCGCAAGCCTTACCTATGGTACTTCTTTGGTCAGTGTCAAGGATGAAAATGGTACGACTTTGTGGTCCTGGCATATCTGGAGTAATCCGACCGTGAAGGATGTTACTTGTTTTGGTGCGACTTTCATGAGTGCTTGTTTGGGAGCCCATCACGACGGTGAGGAATACAACAGTGAGGGCTTCAATGGCTATTATTACCAATGGGGACGCAAAGATCCTTTTCAACAGGCTATCAATGTGAATCACCCGACGACTACAATCCTGAATACGCCCTTCGCTTCGTATGCTTCCCGGCAGAACGGTACCTTGGCTCAGTCCATTGCCAATCCGCATGCCTTTTATGGTGGGTATAGGAATGACGATGGTATACTCACAACGGATTGGGCGGGACCGGGTGAAAATAATATGGCAAATTATACGCCGTATTATGATTGGTGGTGCAAGGGGGTGACAGCCTCTGTGGCCCCCACAACGGAAAATGGCCCCATTACCGCTATTAATTTTACAGACGCCATGAAAACTATGTTTGACCCTTGTCCACCGGGTTATCATGTGCCGGCATTGAATGTGATTTTTCAATTCCGTGGAAAGGCAACATCTACCTTGGATTCAGCACGTCAAACAGGTTGTCTAACGGTTTCAGATGGAACGAACACGCTCTATTTTCCCGGCTCCAGTGCCCGTTCGGCCGGTATTGCTCCCGCTCGCTATTTGGGGGTGCATTTGTCAGGAGTTAACGATAAAACCGATGATGATACGGCGTGGAGACCTTCTCACTATTGCTGGTCTTGTACGCCGGGTACGGCAGAAGCAGGAAATTGGGAAAAATCCAAAGCACCGCGTACCTGGGTGACTGCTGATGTGAATGATAAGTCAAATTCTGGTTATAATCCGGCCATTGAGCGTACAAGCGGCGCATTGGTTCGTTGTCAGAAAAATTAAGGAGGGTGGATGATGATTCAAAAAAACAGATTTTTTCCTGCCTATGAGACTCCTCGGGTCGTGGCATTCCAACTCCTGTCAGAAGATTGCATCGCTTCCAGTACCAACACCAATGAAGGACTGGGAGAGGAAGAAGATTTCATGGATGGAAACACCGAAAGCTTTACCAGAGGGAATAGTATCATTAAATGGTAAGATGATGAATAGAATGAAAAACACAATATATGCCTTGTTGATGTTGGCAATTGTATTCTCTTGTACCAAAGAGGGCGTTGCTGATGAGGGAGGTGTTTCCGGGGGTAATTCTTCGGATGTGCCTGCAGAGCCGCTTGTCAAATACGAGAGCCAATTCTCGGCTTTGGTCGATTCGAGTGAGGTCTCGACCAAGACTTTTTTTGATGCGGCTGATGGCAATATGCTCAAATGGACGAGCAATGATGAAATTTTGGTGTCGAACGGCACAAAAAGCATGTCCTACTTTATTACTGAAGGCGGCGGTACCAATGCCAAATTGTATTTTACTACAGGTGAAGATTTGACCGGTGATGCCTTCTATGCGGTTTATCCTGCGGCCGGTGCTGCGTATAACAACGGTACCTATCAAGTGACCATTCCGGCTACGCAAGCATACACCGAGGGGAATTTTGCCTTGAATAGTTTTCCTATGGTCGGCGCCTGTGGTCCGGTGAAGGCCTTGCAATTCAAAAATGCAGGTGCCGTGGTGGCCATTCGTCCTATCTCGGCTTTGGGCTCTGATTCCAAAATCACTTCCATTGAGATTACAGCCAACGAACCCCTGGTGGGTGCCTGTTCCGTGCAGTGGAACGGGGGGACGCCGAGCGTGACTTGTACGGGTGGCAAGGAGTTGACCATCAATTGTGGCGAAGGCATTGCATGGGGGACAACGGTCTATGCCTGTGTGGCACCCGGTACGTACACGGATTTCAAGGTGACGGTTTATTATACCAATAGTACGGGCTCTGCACATTATACGATGCGTGGCAATTATGTCTTGAACCGTTCCAAGTTGAAAAAGTTGACGATTGATTTTACCGATGTGGTGGAATGTCAGGATTTGTCTGTCAATGGTACGGCGAATTGTTATCTGATTACCAATAATACGGGCGCAAAATACCGCTTCCCCATTACAGTTAAGGGAAATGGCCAGAAGATTCCCTCTCGTGCGTCGATGTCAACCCGTGTACCCTTGGAGGACATTGAAGCCCTCTATGTGTACTTCCAAAATGGTATTGGTAAGTGTGCGACAACGATGTTTGAGGTGGAACCCTATCTGTCCGGAGATTATATTTGTTTTCAAACCAAGACCATTGCAAACTTTACAGAAGAGGGCAATACAGATTCTTCTGCTGATATGGGCAATGCTTTGATTGCCGTGTCTTCTACCTCCAATTGGGAGCTGGGCTTGAGCAATATCGAGGCCTTGTGGTCATGGCATATTTGGTATTGTCCGGCCGTAAATGATCATCACGTCCCTGCCTTGGCCACTGCCGGGAAAAATTCTACCGTCTTAAACATTGACCTGGGCGGATCTACAACCGCATACTATGGATCAAATCCCCCCATCTTTTATTATCAGTTTGGCCGTAAAGACCCCTTGGCTCCGCCTTCTGCCTCTGAAATGGCGCTTCCTTTTGTAAGCAATGCTTCCACTTCGACTTTAGAGAATGCCGTTTCTCACCCGCAGATGTATTTTGGCCCGAGTACGAGTGATTGGTGTAGCGAGACCCTGGCTTATGACTGGTGGAATGCTAATCAGACCGCAGCTAACCAAAGCGGAATCGCCATCAAGAAAACCATGTTTGATCCATGTCCGCCGGGATACCACGTGATGTCCCACGAGGTTTTGGCTAATTTTGTATCCTTGGCGCAAAATGATAATACCACCGATATACGCGCCTCTGGTACTTCTGTCGGCTTTGGTAATGGATGGAATGTGAATTTTCCTGCCTATGGTGACCGTAGGCCATCGTTGAATCAACATGGAGCGAGAGTACATCGTTATACGACTTTGGCTAGAATCTCTGAGAAGGGTGTTGGGTGTGGAGAGACGGCTTATTTTGGTGCGGCCAAATCGACGTCAAGCGGTCAGTTTGCCGTTGATGCCAACATTACGACAACGACTTTTACGCGTGCCATTGCTACGCCGATTCGCTGTCAAAAACAGCAATAGTGTTTACAAATAAAGAATTTTGATTATTTTTGCGAAATTTTAAACGATAAAACAATGATTGAAAGAAGACCTCGTAGATTTTCCCAGCCTGCTGTCACAGAGCCTGTGGTGGAGGAAGTGGAAGAGACGGTTGCCGCCCCCAAACGCGGCCGTAAGAAAGTAAAAGAAGACGCTCCCGTTGAGCCTGAGGTGGAAATTGTGGATAATGGTGGAAACAATGGTGACAATGGCGGCTTGAAAAAGACCATGACCGCACTTATTGTTGTGGTGGTGGCCTTGGTTGGCGTCTTGGCCTATATCTGGATTAGCAAACAGCAGCTTGTCAATGAGTTGGATGCAGAGAAAAATGAATTGACCGCACAGATGATTGAGTTGCAAGGAGATTATCAGGAACTATCCTCTAATTATGCTTCTATCAATGCGCAGCTCGATTCTTCCCGTGAGGAGGTAAATCAGTTGATTGCTCGTATTCAGAAGACACAGGCGACCAATCGTGCTGCCATTCGTAAATATGAGAAAGAATTGGGTACCCTTCGCAACATCATGAAGGACTACATCAAGCAGATTGATTCTTTGAATACCGCTAACAAGCAGCTCAAAGCGGATGTGGCTTCTGCGCGCAAGGATTTGTCCGAAAGCCGTAAGAAGAACGACGAATTGACGCAGACAGTGGGTGATTTGTCACAGAAAGTAGCCGCCGGTAGCATTATCAAGGCTCGTGGCATTGCTTTGCAGGGTCTTGGTAAAGATGGCAAGGTCGCTAAATATGCCCGCAATGTTTACTCTTTCTTGACTTCTTTGAGCTTGATTGAAAATGATTTGGCAGCCAAAGGTCCTATGATGGTCTATGTTGTCGTGAAAGATGTGGACGGCAACTTGCTCGTAAATGCTGACCAGGCTGTTTCTTTCACTTTTGAAGGTGCTGAAATCGCGGCTTCCGCTGCTCGTGAGGTAGATTACGAGGGCGCTGAAATCGATTTGGGTATCTATTTGAACAATATCGGCAAGAAATTGGTGAAAGGCGTTTACTCTGTGGAGGTTTATAGCGAGCAGAGCAAGTTGGGCGCCGCAGAACTGATGCTTCGATAGTGGTTTATCTGCACATCCCTTTCTGTCGCAGTTTTTGCACCTATTGTGCATTTTATTCGGAGTTGTTCAAACAGTCCACTGCACAGGATTATACGCAGGCGGTGCTTTGTGAACTCTCGTTGCGGAAAGCGGAGATTGAGCAGACTTTAGACCTGAATACTCTTTATATAGGAGGTGGTACCCCGTCGGTACTTCCTCCTGTTTTTTTGTCTGAAATCGTTTCGTCCCTGCGTGAGATTACCGGTGGGGATTATGCAGAGTTTACGGTGGAACTCAATCCGGATGACGTGACGCCGGACTATGTCGCTTTTCTAAAAAATCTGGGCGTGACGCGGGTGAGTATGGGCGTGCAATCGTTTGATGATGCGCTGCTTGCTCGTATTGCCCGTCGCCACAATAGTGAAGCGGTACGGCGTGCCTATTCTCTGCTACGGGAGGGAGGTTTTGATAATATCAGTCTGGATTTGATATTTGGTTTCGGGCGCTGGACGGATGAGTCTGATGGGGCGGATAAGACGGATGAGTTTGAAACTCTCGCGATGCAGCGACTGGAGCGTGATTTGGATGCAATTTTATCCTTGCCTGGTGGCCCGCCTGAGCATATTTCTGCCTATCAATTGTCGATTGAAGAGGGGAGCGCATTGGAAAAGCAGTGTCAGAAAGGCCGTTATGTTGAGACGGACGAGGCTTTTTGTGAACAGAGTTATCTGCGAATCTGCGAACGCCTCTCTCGTGCGGGCTACGAACATTATGAGATTTCTAATTTTGCCCGTCCGGGCTATCGCGCACAGCATAATTCGGCTTATTGGAGCGGTCGCCCTTATGTAGGGATAGGCCCTGCTGCCCATTCCTACGACGGCAAGGTTCGCAGCTGGAATCCTTCGGATGTGCAGGCCTATTGTGCCGCCTACACGGCAGATGTTCCGTCCGCCGATACAACATTTCGTGAAAGCGAATGGATTGATGAAGAAAAACGTCGCCTGGAGCATTTGTTCCTTTCTTTGCGGACGGCAGAGGGAGTCGAGGAAGCATTCCTGAAATCAAGCGTTCCGTCGGCTAAATTAGAGGATTTGCTCTCGCGCGGGTGTTTGGAAAAATCGCAGAAAATTGGTAACTTGCGCTTTCCTGAGCATAAGTGGTTTGTGTCAGACTCCCTTATTTCGGAATTAGTATAAATAACATATTAAAAATTAATACAATGAAGTCTAAATCTATTTTGTTCTCGCTGTTTGCGGCGGCATTGGTGCTTTTCTCTTCTTGCTGTGAAAGTAAATATGCTGTTGTTCCCCAGCCTGAAAGCATTAAGGGAAGCTGCTTTGGTTATAAAGTGTCTTCCGTTATCAAAGCAAGTGCCGCAGATGAGGCCTTGAAATCCGTTGCCCTTACTTGGGGTGAAATGTTGGTGAAAACCCACAAGACGCCCGGTGTTGACAGTACGGCTGCCAATCACGTGCGTATTACTTCCGATGTGCAACTTCCTACCGTTGAGTGGGTTGCGAATGTGGATGATGCCGACCTCGTGCTCGCTGTAGATACGACTTTGGCTGCCGATTGCTATCAGTTGAAGGTTTCTTGCAAAGGTATTTGTGTGAAAGGTGGTGCGCCGCAGGCTATTTTCTGGGGCTTGCAGTCTTTGACGCAGATTCTTCTTCAGGAAGAGGCTGATGCCGAGGGTGCTCGCAAATTGGATGGCGTGAGCATTGTAGATTCTCCCAAATTTGCCCATAGAGGTGCGTTGCTCGATTGCTGCCGTCACTTCTTCTCTGTGGAGGAAGTAAAGGAGTTTATCGATATGTTGGCACTCAACAAGATGAATATCTTCCATTGGCATTTGACCGAGGACCAGGGCTGGCGTATCGAGATTAAGAAATACCCTCGTTTGACCTCGATTGGTTCTGTTCGTGCACAGACCGTTGTAGGTCGTCATCAGAAAAATCCTGCTGACAATGTTTATGACGGTGTTCAGTATGGTCCTTATTTCTACAGCCAGGAGGAGGCCAAGGAAATCGTGGCTTATGCTGCCGCTCGTTTTGTAACCGTGGTTCCCGAGATTGAAATCCCCGGTCACAACTTGGCCGCCATCACTTCTTATCCTTATCTTTCTTGCAAAAACAAGAGTTTTGGTGTGTGGTGCCACTGGGGTGTTTCCAAAGAGGGTGTGGTTTGTGCCAGCAAGGAGACTACTTATGAGTTCTTCCAGGATGTCTTGGATGAGATTTGTGAAATCTTCCCCAGCGAATACATTCATATCGGTGGCGATGAGGCTCCCCGTGATATGTGGAAGACTTGCCCCAGCTGCCAGAAGTTGATGAAGAAAAACGGTTACGAAAGCGAGGCGCAGTTGCAGACTTATGTATTGCAGCGCATCGAGAAATACCTCAATGACAAAGGCCGCAAAATCATCGGTTGGGATGAGGTGCTTGAAGGTGGCGTAACCCCTTCTGCTACGGTGATGGCTTGGAGAGGTCCTAAATATGGTATCCAGGCTGCCAAACAGGGCAACGATGTCATCATGACGCCGAAGACCCACTGTTATTTGGATTATCACCATACGGTAAACCCTGACAAATACAAAGAGAACTTGGGTACTTACAAACACTATCTTCCTTTGCAGCAGTGCTTTGACTTCGATCCTTTCGATGAATTGAATGAGGAGGAGTGCAAATCCATCAAAGGTCTTCAGGGTAATATCTGGTGTGAGTTTATCAAGACTTTCGACCATGTTCAGTTTATGACTTTGCCTCGTTTGGCGGCACTTGCGGAGGTTGCTTGGTGTAAGAATAAGACCACGTATGATTGCTTCCATGCTCGTATGGAGAAAGCCATGATTCCGGCTTATCAGTATCATGGTTATGTCTATGCTCCTTATGCTTTTGACGGCACGGAGAAATACAAGTTCCCTCACGAAGAATTTGTTCGTCCTTTGTAGTCTTTGACAATATGAATATCCATTTTGATAGAATAGAAAGTTTGCGCGACGTAATGTCGCGCAAACAGTATGATGTCGTCCTGGTTTCGGCTTCTGACCCCCATAAGAGTGAGTATTCTGCGGCGCGTTGGATGGCGATGGAGTGGCTGGGCGGCTATACCGGTGAGGCCGGTGATATGGTAATTACCGCAGACCATGCCGGTTTGTGGACGGATTCCCGTTATTTTATTCAGGCGCAGGCTGAACTGCAGGGTAGTGGTGTCGTCTTGCATAAGATGGGGGAGCCCGGTACCCTTTCTATTCCGGAGTGGATTGCCCGGCATTTTGCCGGTCGTGATGCCATCAGAGTGGCTGCGTGTGGCGAATGTCAAAGTGTCTCTTTTATTTCTGAATTGCAGGAGGTGCTCAATCGCTCTTTCCAAAATGAGGATTCGGAAATTATCTTATCGGGGGATGTGCTTGATTATTTGTGGGAAGACAGGCCGTCGATTCCTTCTTCTGAAATCATCACCTTGGATGAGGCAGAAGTGGGAATGACGCGTCAGGAGAAGTTTGCCTGGATTCGTGAATTTATGGCGGGGCAACCGGGCTGTGATGCGGTTCTGCTTTCTTCTTTGGATCAGATTGCCTGGATGCTCAATGTGCGCGGAGAGGATATCGACTACAATCCCTATGTGATTTCCTATCTGCTTGTTTCCCGCGACCGTGTGCTTTGGTTTGTCAAGAAAGATGAGGTGGAAGAAGGTTCCGAGACGGAAGATTCTTTTGCTTTGTTAGCGTCTCAAGGCGTGGAAATTTTCCGTTACGACAGTATTTTCTCTGAATTATATACTTTTGCAGAGGAGTCTTTGCAAGGTAAAATTTATGTGGATTTGAACTCCCTGAACGCCCAGCTGTATGCTACGCTTTGCGATGCTGCCGGTGCTGAAAATATCCTTTCAGGTGCTTCTCCTGTCATTTTGAAGAAGGCGCTGAAGAATGAAAAAGAAATTCAGGGCTTCCGTCAAGTCTTTTTCGAGGATGGTATTGCAGTCGAGCGTTTCCTTTATTGGCTTGAAAAAGCTTTGGCACAGGGTGAGTCTGTAAGCGAATGGGATGCGGCGCAGAAACTCAATAGTCTGCGTGCCGAAATAGAAGGGTATAGGGGAAATAGTTTCAATACGATTTCTGCCTATGGCCCGGGTGCGGCACTTCCCCATTATTGTACGCCTACTCATCAGGCGCCTCTTATTCGCCCCGAAGGACTTTACTTGGTGGATTCCGGCGGTCAGTATTTCTATGGTACGACGGATATTACCCGTACCATTCCGGTCGGACCTTGCTCGGAGTTGGAGCGCAAGGATTACACCCTCGTCTTGAAAGCGATGATCAATCTTTCGATGGCGGTATTTCCCGATGGTACGCCTTCCTGTCAGTTGGATGCGTTGGCCAGAATTCACATGTGGAAATCCCATCGCAATTACGGACATGGTACCGGGCATGGCATTGGCTTTTTCTCGGGTGTACATGAAGGACCGCAGAGTATTCGTCCGACGGTCTCGGAACCTTTCCGTGCCGGTATGGTGACTTCCAACGAGCCGGGTATTTATCGCGAAGGCCTGCACGGTGTCCGCCACGAAAATATCGTCCTCTGTGTCGAAGATGGCGAAAATGAATTTGGTAAGTGGTTGCGTTTTGACACTTTGACCTGTTGCCATTTCGATACGTCTATTTTGATGACGGAATTGCTGTCGGCCCAGGAAATTCAGTGGCTCAATGCGTATAATGAAAGTGTTTATCAAAGATTGGTGGCGCGTCTGGAGGCTTGTGAGGGCGAGGATATCCGTTCTTGGCTCCGCCATAAGACTTTGCCTATCAAATAGTTGTGAATAGAATTTTACATGAATATAAAGATTTTTAATTTCGGTGCGCTGCGTGCGACTTGTGCGGTGTTGTGGGAAAAGGGACCTGCTGCCTTTGTGGTGGACCCTTGTTTTTATGAAGACAGGGAGAAAGAACAACTGTATGATTTTTTCAAACAGCAAGCTTTGGTGCCTTCGGCTATCTTGTTGACGCATACGCATTTTGACCATACGCACGGAGTACAGGCATTGTCCGACGATTTTGGCGGATTGCCTGTGTATTTTGCGGCGGCTGAGCAGCCTGTCATTGACAGTTTGGATCGTCAATGTGCCTTTCTGGGCCTGCGTGTACCGTCGTTCAATGTGCCTGCTCGTTATGTGGAAGACGGGATGGAGATTGCTTTTGGCGATTTGAAAGCGGAGGTGATCGCTACGCCCGGTCATACACCCGGAGGGGTTTGTTATCTTTTCCGTGATGCAAAAATCCTGATGAGCGGCGATACTTTGTTTGCCGGAACGATCGGTCGAACCGATTTGGGACATGGTGATTACGATGTGCTGATGGAAAGCATTCTCAATAAATTGATGACTTTGGATGGCGATATCGAGGTGTATCCCGGTCATGGAGATTCGACCAGTATTGGGGTGGAACGTTCTTCCAATCCCTTCCTGGAGCCTTTCAATGAGCCGTTAGAAGAGTTTGATGGGAATGAGTAAGAATGTAATCAGAATAGAGGGCGCTTCCTCCAATAATCTTAAAAATGTCAGTCTGGAGATTCCCCGTGACGCTTTTGTGGTCGTAACCGGCTTGAGCGGCAGTGGTAAATCTTCTTTGGCGTTTGATACGATTTATGCGGAAGGGCGTCGTCGTTATCTGGATACACTTTCTCCTTATGCCAAACATTTTATCGGTTATTTGGATAAGCCTGCGGTAGAAAGTATCGAAGGATTGAGTCCGATTATTGCGATTGAGCAGAAGACGACGGGCAACAATCCGCGTTCTACGGTGGGTACGATTACAGAAATTTATGATTTTCTGCGTCTGTTGTACGCCAAAGCTTCTGTGGCTTATTCTCCGCAGACGGGGAAACCCATGGTGAAATATACGGACGAGCAGATTGTCGAACTCATTATGGAGCGCTATCAGGGACGTAAATGTTACCTTTTGGCGCCTTTGGTAAGCGGTCGAAAAGGACATTATAAAGAGTTGTTCGCCCAGATGCGCAAGCGCGGTTATACTTATGTTCGCGTAGATGGGAAGATTGAGGAACTGGCAGAGCTTGAGAGTGTGGACCGTTATAAAAACCACTTTATTGAATTGGTGGTGGACAGGCTCAAGCCCTCGGGAGATGATACCAAGCGTGTGCGTGATTCGGTGGTGAGTGCGCTGAATTTTGGAAAGGGCTCTTTGTGTATGCTCGATGATGAGAGCGGACAGATGGAATATCTGTCGAAGAACCTGGTCTGTCCGGACAGTGGTATATCCATGCCCCAGCCCCAGCCGTTTACATTTTCATTTAATTCCCCGCAAGGTTATTGTCCTCATTGTAAGGGCTTGGGGCAGATTAGTGATGTCCGTATGGAAAATCTTGTGCCGGATATGGACAAGAGTATTGCGGACGGAGGCATTGTTCCTTTGGGTAAATATCAGCATAACAAGAAGTTTGAGTTGATTCGTGCGATTGCTCGCAAATATGGTTTCAGCCTGTCTGACCCCATTGGTGAGTTGCCCGAGGAGGCGTTGTCGCATATCATATTCGGTTCGGAAGATTTGTTGAGAGTGGGGGAGGGATTGAGTGCTTCGTTGGAGGCCTTTCCCGGGTTGGTGGCCGATATTGAAGAAAAAGTGGTCTGTCCGGTGTGCGGAGGGACGCGTCTGAAAAAAGAGGCTTCTTATTTCAAAATTGACGGTAAGACTATATCAGAAGTTTCTGCTATGGAAATCAGTCAGTTACAAGAATGGCTCGCTGATTTGGATAGCAAGTTGGGGCCGCGGGAACAGTTGGTGGCGCGCGATATTTTGCGTGAACTGCGTGACCGTGTGGGCTTTTTGGTGGATGTGGGTTTGGAATATCTGTCGTTGAGCCGCGCGACGGCCTCGCTTTCGGGTGGAGAGTCGCAACGCATCCGTCTGGCGACGCAGATTGGTTCCAAACTGGTCAATGTACTTTATATTTTGGATGAGCCGTCCATCGGTCTGCATCAGTGTGATAACCGCAAATTGATAGCTTCGCTGAAACGTCTGCGCGATGAGGGAAACAGCGTGATGGTGGTGGAACACGATGCTGAGACGATCTTGGCGGCGGATTGGTTGGTGGATGTCGGGCCCGGAGCGGGTGAGGACGGTGGGTATATTTGTTACAATGGTCCTGCTTCAGCTTCCGCTTCTTCCGCCTCTTCCGCCTCTGCTGTTGTCTCTGCCTCTTCCGCCTCTGCCGCCTCTGCCGCCGAGTCGATTACTTTGCGTTATCTGCGCGGCGAGTCTTCCATTTCCTCTCCTGCACAACGATCGAACGGAAATGGGCACAGCCTCATCTTGCGCGATTGTAGCGGTAATAATCTCCGTCATATTGATTTTCGTATTCCGCTGGGTTGCTTGGTCGGCGTCTGTGGTGTGAGCGGTAGCGGAAAATCAACCTTGATTAATGAGACATTGGTTCCGTTGTTGTCCAATCGTTTCTTCCATACGCATAGGCCTGTTTTGGCATGTGAAGGCATTGAAGGCGCGGAACATCTGGATAAAATCATTGTGATAGACCAATCGCCCATAGGGAAGACGCCCCGAAGCAATCCTGCGACGTTTACCGAGGTGTTTACCGATATCCGCGCGTTGTTCGAGAATACCAATGATGCGCGCGCCAGGGGATTCAAGTCGGGTCGATTTTCGTTCAATGTGCCCGGCGGTCGTTGTGAGGCGTGCAAGGGTGCGGGTATTAAAATGATGGAAATGAATTATTTACCCTCTGTCCGTGTGGTGTGTCCCGAATGTGGGGGGAAACGCTATAACGAGGCGACCTTGGCGGTGAAATACAAGGGAAAAAGCATCAATGATGTCTTGGAAATGTCGGTGGATGAGGCCTGTGATTTCTTTGAAAAGATACCTAAAATTCATCAGCGCCTGCGTGCGATGAAGGATGTGGGATTGGGCTATGTCCGTTTGGGACAATCGACGGTAACCCTTTCGGGCGGTGAGTGTCAGCGTATGAAATTGGCGGCTGAACTGGGCCGAAAAGGGACGGGACGCACTTTGTATGTCTTGGATGAGCCGACGACCGGTTTGCATTTCGAGGATATAAAAATACTGCTTGATGCGCTGGGACGCCTGGTGGCGCTGGGAAATAGTGTGTTGGTAATCGAGCATAATTTGGATGTGCTGAAAAATATGGATTATCTGGTGGATATGGGGCCCGGTGGTGGTTATCGGGGCGGCCAGATTGTAGCGGAAGGAACGCCGGAGGCTCTTGTATGCAATCCGAATTCCGTGACGGGTCCTTTTTTGAAGGAAATCTTGCCTCAGTGAAAAAAAAATCTTACCTTTGCGGTCCGCTTTTGCGAATATCCTAAACTTCTGTTATGATGATTGAAACTTATCTTTCGCCAGCATGTGAAGTGCTGCAGTTAAATATGGAGAGTCTTCTCTGTATGAGTTTGGATTTGTCTTCATCCGGCTTTATTATTAACAACGAATACGTAGAAATGGAGTAAGCTATGAAAAGAATGATTTTTATGGCCGCGCTCGTTTTTGCGGCAATCTCTTGTACCAAAACTGAATTCAGCCAGCCTGCTGAAAATTTGGTGGACTTTACTCTTTCCGGTGCCAAAGCCTCTTCGAAGACAGTTCTGAATGGAGCCAGCGGTGAAGTTCTTTGGTTGGCGGGTGATGAAATTTCCGTATTTGATAATCATTCCGCTTGTGCCGGTCATCGTTTTGCGAGCGAGTCTTGTGATAAACAGATGTTGGCAGAGTTCAAGGGACAGATTGATGCTGACGCTCATACGCTCTATGCACTTTACCCTTACAACGCTGCGGCAAGCATCAGCGGTACAAAATTGACCACGACCCTTCCTGTGGAGCAGACGGCTACCGTCGGATCTTTTGCCAATGGGGCGGGCTTGTCTTTTGCTACTTGTACGCTGAATGGTTTTGAGGTTACCAGTGGAGATGTGATTTTCGAGCCTTTGACCTCGGTGATTGCTTTCACCATGCCTTCTTATATCGATGGCGCGCAGTCAGTGGTGGTTCGTGCCAATAATGGTGCTCCTATTGCCGGTACAGTGGTGGTGGATGCGCTTGAGGGCAAAATCGTATCTGTCAGCGGTTCTAATAGTATAACATTGAGCGTCAATACATTGTCAGCCTCTTCAAGTTATTATGTGGCGATTGCACCCGGTACTTATGAGGGCGGATTCTCGTTCCGTGTGAAGACAGCTTCCGGCAATGAATATACGGCATCTACGACCAAAACGCTCCCTGCTGCGGCCGGTGAGATTTATCCTTTGGGTACCTTGGGTCTGGTTTTGTCTGTGACTCCGACCGTTGCGATTACTCATACTCAAAATGCTTCCGGTGAGCTCAATGGCTCCCAAGCGACTTTGAATATCCCGACTTTGCCCGATGAGTTTGCCTCTTTGGTAACGGGCTGGAGTGTGGAACTGAAGCGTGGTGAGACGATTTATCGCCGTTTGTCTTCTACTTCCGGTGTGATGTCAGTTGCCAATGGCTGGGATTATCTTCCTCAGGGTAATTATGAAATTGTTGCCAAATATACTTTGGTGAACGGAACGGTGAAGAGTGTGAAAGGTTCTGCCGTTTCTCCTTCTCCCGCTTCTAAAATCTCTGCCTCTGTGGGTGGCTACTGCTCGTATGACTATTATGTGGGAAGCAATGGCTGTGCGAAGAATGTGGGTACGGCCAATGGTCTTAACAATGCTACGATCTATGCTCCTTCGGTGAAAGTCAATGTGGATGCGTCTTTGCTTTCAGATACGAAATATGGTGCCAAATGGTCTTATTCTTGGGATGGTGGCACAGCCGTGACTTTCTCCGGCAATAGTGTCTCTTTTGGAAATCTCGGCGGGCAGTCGTGGGCGGCTCACAGTTTGACTGTAAATTGTACTTTCGATGGTGCATCTGTTAGCGCAAGCCGCACTTTCCATATTACTGGTCTTCCCTTCGTGGATAACGATCCGACCAATGCAGATTGGAGTCTTTCTGGCAATGCGTCAGTCAGTGGTGGCAACAGCCTTAAATTGGGTGGTGGTACCGGTAAAGCAGAAGCGACCAAGAGTTTCTATTGCCCGGCCAACATTGGCGTGAGTGTATCTACGAATTTCTCCATTAAGAAGGTCGGCTTGATTTCAAGCAATTGCAAGTTTTATATCAGTGGTAGCCAGGTTATCGAGAAATCCATCAAGTGGAGCTCTACGGGAACCTTTGATTATTCGGAATCAGCCTCCGGCACCCTTACGACCTCTAATCCTTCCGTGATGTACAAATTCAGTTACGAAGCGGCCGGTAGCGAATTCGCAACGATTAAATCTTGCTCACTGACTTATCGCTAGAGATTGGTTAGTTGTGAAAATATAGAATATTAGGATTGCAATTCTAAAAAATATAACTATCTTTGCAATCCCAAACAACGTTGGTGCGTTGGCCGAGTGGCTAGGCAACGGTCTGCAAAACCGTGTACAGTGGTTCGATTCCGCTACGCACCTCCAAAAACGCCCTCTCACACACGTGAGAGGGCGTTTTTGTTATTCTGCGGGAAAAATTTCTGCCCCAAAACCAAGTTCGATTGCGCTAGGCACCTCAAAGACATTTCGATTTTCGTTGACTTGCAATCCCTCTTTTTCTCTGTAAGCGTTGATGGGTGGCAGAAAGAGGAATCGTTTGTTATTGTTTCCGGGCGATAAAGGCAAAATTTTTTGTTTTTTTCAAAATTCTGTCTCCATCTGTCGTTACTCCAAATAAGATTACGCCTTTCTCAAAAAGCCCTCGATAGCATAAAGACCTATGTTCTCCATCCATCCCTGGTCAATATAGTTCTTCATTGAGACTCTAAGGCCTTTAAGTGAGGGGTTTTTGTCAATATACGTCTTGAGCGACTTTGAGCGAACACTTTCCTCTGACTTAACCTCAATAGGGATCACCCTATTTTCAGTCTGAACCGCAAAGTCAATCTCTATTTCGGTATCATTACCCGAGAAGTAATATGTCGGCATCTGTATTCTTGCCAGCTGCTCATTTACATAACACTCTGTAAGCGCTCCCTTAAACTCCGTAAAACAATTGTCTCCAACAAGTAACTGAGATGCAGGGACATCAGTCATTGCTCCAAGAAGTCCGACATCAAGCGGAAAAATCTTGAACACATCAAAGTCCTCATAGAATTTCAGCGGCATCTCCACTTTTGACACCCTATGTACTTTATATATTAGTCCAGCATCTTTGAGCCAATTAATTGACACCTCAAAATCTTTTGCACGACTACCCTTACGAACTGCTCCATAAATAAATTTCTTATTCTCTTTTGCGAGATGCGACGGAAGAGAGTCCCATACCATTTCTATACGCGGAACCTCCTTTTTCGGGGCATGTTTTGAAAAGTCCTTGCGATAGCCGGCGAGAATATCTTTCTGAATTTTACGGACAGCCTGGAGTCCTTTCTCTTCGATATATGTCTTGACCGCCTCCGGCATACCGCCAACGTAGTAGTACTGACGAAGAAGGTCAATGTATTTTTCACTAAGAGTATTTATGATGTTCCAATCACCGGTAATGAGCAACTTCACAAGCTGCTCATTACCGGTAGCTGCAAGGAACTCATGGAACGACATAGGGAACATCTGAACAATCTCCACCATTCCGACTGGAAACGATTGATCCTGATGAATGGATATTCCGAGCAGAGAACCTGCTACAACTACATCATATTGAGGTGCATCTTCCTTAAAATATTTCAAGCATCCAAGTGCAGAAGAACTTTCCTGTATCTCATCAATGATTATTAACGTATCTGCAGGTTTGATATCTTCGTTTGTATGTGCAGAAAGGGTTCGAATTATGCGATCGATATCATGATCCGGCTCAAAGATAGCTTTCGCAACATTATCTTTGTCTAAATTGACATAAGCGTAATTCGCATATTCCTTATCACCAAACTCCTTGATTATATGAGTCTTGCCCACTTGTCGAGCACCATCGACAACAAGTGGCTTATGATCTCTACGAGACTTCCATTCAATAAGTTGGGCGTATACTTCTCTATCCATAATACAAAAATTCTGACGTTCAAATATACATTTTATACAAAAATTCTGACGTTCAACCAGAAGAATTCAATATAAATTCTGACGAATATCTGACGCAAATTTACATTTTTTCTGACGAATTTTACAAATCATTGTACCGGACTCAAAAAGTATCCACAAAAACGCCCATTTTCGTGGACAGAGTGCGTGAAATGATGTGCGCCCCAAAAGTTGGACGGTTTAACTTCCGATATTGATTTTGCGGTCATGGCACTCAGCAGGCGGAGCAGCCCTTGGGCTGAGCTGCGCAGCTTGCTGAGAACCGCTGGCTAGCGCATTCGCCAGCGGTGGTGCCTGTCTGGTACCTGTCTGTTACCTGTCTGGTGTCCCTCTACACTATATATCTCTCTGCATCCCTCTCTACATCCTTCTCTAGATTCCTCATGGACCCCTCCGGATCTTACTTTGACGTCTCTACCTGGATTACGATCAATAAAACTGCAGATTTCTTGATCGTAACTCCTCAAAAGGCCTGTTTTTCCCATATTTTGGCAGAAAATCGGCTTTTCGATCAATAAAATGGCTGTTTTCTTGATCGTAATCTCATCACCGCTTCCGCCAGTCCGTTACTCGGGCAAAAATTACCTCCTGGGCATTTGTGGGAGGCGTCGGGACTAGTTATCTGTCATTGGCGACAGAGTTCTTTTGATCAAGAATTTCCTTCCTCTATACGGGATTTACAGATGTGTTCCGGACAAGAAGTCATGAAGGAATGGCAGATGTGCATACCCATACAAAGCTATAGTTATGATAAGTTTGTATCCAACTTTTGGGATACAGTTCAAAAATCGACTGCTATCCACTAAAAGGGTGGTTTTGGTGGATGGGATGTGAAAATGTCGGGACTTCGGCATAAATGACCCATTCGGTGGTGCAACCGTGGTGCAAAAGGGAAAAAGAAAAATGCAAGTGTTTGAAATCAAGCACTTGCATTTTGTCTGGTACCCGGAGCCGAAATCTTGTGATTGTTGTATATTGAGGTCCAAATTGGACTAATTGCGTAATAATGAGGCGTTTTTAACTGATTGATACTGAATGCTTGTAACTAATTGAGTTTTTGGTGTTTATGAACAAATTGCAAAAAATACCCTCAGTTGTAGCGTGATGCGGTGACCAAAAGTGACCAACGCTAAATCTTTCCGTAAAAACGAGGGATTCTGCGTGATAGTTGTCAGTGGAGGATATAGAAAAAGGAATAACCCATTGGGCTATTGGCCTTCAACCGCTACCGCAAGATAGACGAGGATACCAACCGTAAGACCATCTCGTTGTTGGAGTAGATTTTGAGTGCGCGATGTGAATGTAATTGTTTGATAAATAATTTATTGGGTGGAAAAA
>JAEIGA010002080.1_pt1 | contig 31926 bp, 31 predicted proteins | sample 9270691 | NCBI WGS metagenome assembly JAEIGA01 (sample SAMN17057246, study PRJNA624740) | gut metagenome | biome: biome; isolation source: fecal sample | host: Bos grunniens | place: China: Xizang | collected 2019
ATCAAGCGCACGACCTTGTTTCCTCTTGCTGTGGTGGTAAAATTATTGGCTGTAAGAGCTGAATAGTCGCTGTATCTCTGACAAGTATAGCAACCCACTAAGAATACATCTCGCACTTGTGCATCCAATCCCTCTAATGGCATTTCGTACAAGGCTTGAAGTTCTGCATCGTTCAAGTAGATTTCCTTTGCTTTATCACATTCACGTACACGGATTTTCGAGAAACACTTTTCGGCTACGGAATTGTTGTGGAACCTGGCTTTATGGGCATAGCCAACCATTGCACGGAAACAAACAAGGTATTTGTTAATACTCTTGGGCATATAGCCTTCCTTCTCCAACATAAAGAGAAACTTATCCACCAATCGCTGGTCGATACTTTCCCAAGTGAACGGGTACTTTTTATGGAAGCGTTCAAGAATAAGCCTAAAAGATTCCCATACTTTACAAGTATTGGTACTATAGGTGTTGCCATTATGCTTAATGGAGCCCTCTCTGATTCCTGCAATGAAGTTATTGAGGAAAGTTCGCACATCTTTTTTACGAGCTTCCTCGGCAGCCTGTTTCTTTTGCTTGCGTTCTTCTTCCTCTTTGCGTTGCTGCTCTCTGATTTCAGCAAACACAATGGATTCAACAGCACGGTCTATGTGTGCATCTTCAAATTTACCTTGACTCAACAACTCTTCCAATGCCTGGTCGATGGCGCACATCTTACGATAAATAGTCTGCCCATCTTTGGTTCGGTAAAACTTCTCCAAACTTGCAGCATCCTTATTTGCCCTCTCCCACACATTGCGGTCAATCACAATTCTCGTATTGACATTCTTGTCAATTTTAGGAACTCGCTTCCTTATTCGGACGAACAATGTAGCCTCCTTGCTTGTGCCTTTTCTCAGAAAATAGTTGCCCATAGTATTTTTCTTGATAAATCCTCTACAAAGATATGGAAAGATTCTGAGATTTGTCACCACATTGTCACCACATTTTCAAAATTAGCTTAATATTGACTTTTCAAAAGAAATTTGTAAAGCATTATATTTCAGCCTATTCTTTATTTTTTCTAATTTTCGTGATTAAATAAAATAAAGAAAATAGAGTTCTGGTGGCACCACAGCAAAGAAAAGCAAAACAACGTAAAATCCTGATTTTCAACGAAAATCGGGATTTTTATTTTCCCCTAAACGACAATGATTGTGCAAGCGAGTGTAACATCAAGGATTTCTTTGGGAAGTACTAATTGAGCTAAATGTTCTAACATCTTTGTTTCCATAAATGCAAAGATACTATTTTCGATAGATTACCCACACCTTTTTGCTACTGAGCCATTTTTCAAGATTAACAAAAGGTGTTTGAATAAAAAGAAAATCCCTTATAAATCATTGATTTACAAGAGATTGGCTCAGTACTCGAAGCGGGACTTGAACCCGCACGGCGTTTAAATGCCAAAGGATTTTAAGTCCTTCGTGTCTACCGATTCCACCATTCGAGCGACCTTAAAGTTTATGTTGATGTGTGTTGTGTGTCAATTACCGGGGCAAAGGTATAAAAAAATGGCTAATGTGCAAAATGCACAGGACTAATTTTGTATTATGACCTCGGAACCGGTGTCTAATACTCGATAGTGCCACATTGGTCGTGAATTGCCGTCGATTGCTATGCCGCCGCTGTTGAGGTCGAACTTCGTTCCACACTTTTTGCACGATGCGTGGCCGAGCGTGTAGTCGATGTCGAGACGATAGCGCGCGAGGTCGCATTTAGGGCATGCCCATTCGTAGGCCCATATAGTGTTGTCGCATGCGGTGGGGGTGCCGATGATGAGCCCTCCGAGCCCAAAGTGGAATATGTTCTGCTGTATCTGTATTTGGGGGATGTTTACTGTCGTTGTCTGTCCGTTGGCATCGGTGAGTCTGTATTGCCCGATATTGTTTCCTGTCCTGACGCAGATGAAGAGACCGTGGCTGCGTGCCTGGTTGTATGGGTGAATGGTGCTGTCAAAACTGAAGTTGACGCGGTATCCCGAGTAGGGGCTTTCGTCGCTGCATGCTGCAAGAAGCAGGGCCGACAGTATAAAAAGTGTTGAAAACGCTCTTTTCATCGTGTGTTTTTTATGATAAACGCAGCGGACTCTGTTTTATTACATGCCTCCGCTACGTTTAATAATCTTTTAGTTTTTGCAGTCTTATTGCTTTAGCAGTGCCGCTTCAGCGCTGTTTGCCTTGTTGAAGTCCATGCTGGAGTATGTGCTCTCCATGAGGGAGCATATCTCTTTGTTGCATAGATTGCCGATGCTGCCTTCGTGGGTGTGTCTTATATTCTTGTCGGGCACAAAGTTCCCTGCTTCGATGTCGAGTCCTACTTTCTTATATGCATCACGGAATGGCATCCCTTCTGCAGCGAGGCGATTGACCTCTTCTACACTGAACATCGCGTCGTATCGTTTGTCATTGAGGATATTCTTGTTCACTTCGATGCGACTGATGATATACTCTGCCATTTCTATGCACTCTTTCAGGCTGCTGAATGCCGGGAGAAAGAGCTCTTTGATGATTTGCAGGTCGCGGAAGTATCCGCTGGGCAGGTTGTTCATTATCAGCAGTATGTCGTTGGGCAGTGCCTGCAGACGGTTGCATTTGGCACGAAGCAACTCGAATACGTCGGGGTTTTTCTTGTGTGGCATGATACTGCTTCCGGTGGTACACTCTGCTGGGAGTGTGATGAAACCGAAGTTCTGTGAATTGAACATACATGCATCAAATGCCAGTTTGGCGAGTGTGCCGGCTACGCTTGCAAGGGAGAATGCAATGTTCTTCTCACACTTGCCACGTCCCATCTGTGCATAAATCACGTTGTAGTTCATGTTGTCGAAACCGAGCAGTGTGGTGGTCATCGTGCGGTTCAGAGGGAATGAGGAACCGTAGCCGGCTGCCGACCCGAGTGGGTTGCGGTTGCACATCCTGTAGGCTGCCTGCAGAAACAACATGTCATCGGCAAGGCTTTCGGCGTATGCTCCAAACCATAGACCGAACGATGACGGCATGGCTACCTGCAGATGGGTGTAGCCGGGCATGAGCACATCCTTGTGTTTCTCGCTTTGCTTAATCAATGTGTAGAACAACTTTTTTACGCTATTGCATATCTCCTGCAACTCGTGACGTGTGAAGAGCTTCAGGTCAAGCAGTACCTGGTCGTTGCGCGAACGTCCGCTGTGTATTTTCTTGCCTACATCGCCTAATTTACGTGTGAGCATAAGCTCTACCTGTGAGTGGACATCTTCGACACCCGGTTCTATGGTGAATGCGTCGGTTGCCGCAGCAGAGTATATGTCCTGCAATCCTTGTCGCAGAAGCTGCAGTTCTTCTTTTGTAAGCAATCCTATGCTTTCGAGCATCTTGCAGTGTGCCAATGAGCCGAGTATGTCGTAACGTGCCAGCAGTACATCGAGTTCTCTGTCGCGACCTACTGTGAAGTTCTCTATCTCGGGGTTTACCGTAATTTTCTTTTCCCAAAGTTTCTTTGCCATATCTTTTATGTCAATTAATGAGGCTGTGCCGGTTATGACACAGCCTCATGTCGGTAGTTATGGATGGCCGGGGCACTTTATATGCCACCGGTGCAATGCTCTTGTATCAGTACGCTATGAGTGACAAGGCTTCTGCAATTTTCTCGACTCCGTCTTTCAACGGTTTGTCTATCATTGCACGCAACATGAAGTTTACTTCTGCTTTGGCTACTACACGCATCTTTGAGGCTGCCTCTCCATCCGGTATTATCTGTATCCACATGTTTATAGGTATTGGCGAGCCGGCTGCCTCTAATTTTATGCACTTAGGCTCTTCGCGCTCTACAACTCTTATTGTTAGGCTGCCGATTTGCGGAACGTTTATTGTCGCTTCGTCGCGACTGTAGGCGAGGTCCTTTATCTTGTCTTCGGGCAGTTTATCCTTCAGCCCTTCGAGGTTGTTCAGGTCCCCAAGTTTTGCATATACCTTCTCTTGCGGATAGGGGATGTGCTTTACGCTGCTTTCGTATTGGCTCATAGTAGTTATTTCAGGTCGTTTCTCCATTCAGATGGGTTGGCACGCCACTCCTGCAGTGTAGGCATAACCTCTTCTGTGATGTATCCTGTCTCCTTTGCTGCCTCAAGTACGGCTTCGTAGTTGGTGAGTGTGACGAGTCTTACACCTGCTTTTTCAAAAGCCTCTGTGGCTACGTTGAAACCATATGTGAATGATGCTACCATGCCTACAACCTCTACACCGGCTGCACGCAAAGCGTCAACAGCCTTGAGGCTGCTCAGTCCTGTTGAAACAAGGTCTTCGACTACTACAACCTTCGCACCGGGCTGCACGTCACCTTCAATCTGGTTGCCAAGTCCGTGGTCTTTTGCTTTAGGACGTACATATACGAATGGTTTGCCAAGTTCTTCGGCAACGAGAGCACCCTGTGCAATAGCGCCTGTAGCGACACCGGCTACTGTGTCGGCTTCGGGGAACTCTTCAAGTATAAGGTTGGCAAGTCCCAACTTGACGCGTGTGCGCAGAGACGGGAATGACAATGTTTTGCGGTTGTCGCAATAGAACGGTGATTTCCAACCTGATGCCCATGTGAACGGTTGCTCGGGCTGCAACTTTACAGCTTTGATCTTGAGAAGCTCTGATGCGAGCAGCAATTCTGATTTATTTGCCATAATATTTGGTTTTTATGATTGTTTCTGAATGCGAAGATAATAAAATCTGCTGTTATTTTGTTTGTGTATACCCCTCTTTTTTGAGAATATCAATCACTTTCTCTTTAAAATCACCCTGAACAAGTATTTCTCCATCCTTGGTGCTGCCTCCTGCTCCGCATCTGGTCTTCAGCAGTTTTCCAAGTTCCTTCATGTCGTCCAGGGTGCCTATGAAGTTCTTTACAAGTGTTACGGTCTTTCCGCCCCGATGATTCTTCTCGATGCTCACCCTCAGCTTCTGCTGTTGCTTGGGGAGAGTCTCGTTTTCCTCCATTTCATCGGTGGAATATTGAAAATCGGGATTGGTGGAGTATACTATATTAAGCCTCTCCTTCCAGTCGTTCTTCTTTGTTGCCATGGTGTTGACGTTTTATCTGTAGAGCGCTAAGGTACAATATTTTTATGACAAATTTCATTCCTTCGTAAAATAAGAGTATTTTTGTTCCGTTATATTAAAAATTAATGCGCGTGAATTGATGGCTCAGTTGCTTAAAATGGATAAAGTTCCCGAACCGACATTGCGTCGTTTGCCTTGGTATCTCTCGGTGTGCCGGCTGCTCAAGCAGCGTGGTGAGATGTATGTCTCTTCTACACGTCTGTCGAAAGAGACCAATATCGTTGCTTCACAGATAGCCAAGGACCTTTCGTGCGTGAACATCGTAGGCCGCACAAGAGTGGGGTATGAGATTGATAATCTGCTTGATGTGCTTGAGGATTTTCTTGGATTCACGCGTATACACAAAGCTTTCTTGTTCGGTGCCGGTAGGCTTGGCAGTGCGCTGCTGAACGATACCGGTCTCAAGCAGTTCGGGCTTGAGATTGTGGCGGCTTTTGATACATCGCCACGCGTTGTCGGGCATAATATAGCAGGTATTCCTGTATTCCATATCAATGAGCTTGAGGCTAAGATGAAACGGTACAATGTGAAGATAGGTATACTCACGGTGCCGATAGATCGTGCGCAGGAGGTTGCCGACAAGATGGTGGTGTGGGGCGTAAAGGCAATATGGAACTTCACCCCTCTCCGCATACGTGTCCCTGAGAATATTGTGGTGCAGAATACTTCGCTCTATGCCCATCTGTCGCTTATGTTTAACCGTCTCGAAGGGCTTGATGCCATGCCCTGCGAATAATGTTGCTGAGATGAAAATTATCGCTGTTGGAAAAAACTATGCTGAACACGCTTTTGAATTTGACGGGACTGTTACCAGGCCCGATGTACCAATGATATTCATGAAGCCCGATTCTGCAATCATAAAAAACGGAAAGCATTTCTATGTTCCCGATTTTTTAGGACGTGTCGATTATGAGGCGGAGGTTGTTGTCCGCATAAGCAAGCTTGGTAAGAGCATTCCGGCGCGTTTTGCGCACCGTTACTATGACGCAATAACGGTGGGCATAGATTTTACGGCACGCGACATGCAAAGGATGTTTATCGAGAACGGTGCTCCTTGGGAATTGAGCAAGGGGTTTGACGGCTCGGCAGTGCTTGGCGAGTTCCGTCCGGTAGAGAATTACGACATTGACAATCTTGACTTCTCATTGACAATCAATGATGCCGCAGTGCAGAGCGACAACACCTCACATATGCTGTTCAAGGTGGATGAGATAATTGCTTATGTCAGCCGTTTCTGTACATTGAAGCATGGCGACCTGATATTTACCGGAACTCCTGCCGGCAGTGGCCCGGTGGAGATAGGTACACATCTGAAGGGATATCTCGGCGAGGATAAGGTTCTTGATTTTCATGTTAGATAGTCTATGAAGAGAGTGATTATATATGTGGCATGTCTGTTTCTGCCGCTTTTTGTGCAGGCGCAGTTCGTGGATGTCGACTGGTCGTCGGGGCGCAGCGATTCTCTGTTGCCTGTCTGTTCTTCTGTGGTCGATTTGCCTTCGGATTATTCACGATACAGCTATTCGGCGCATGTCGAATATCCTGAGCTGCAACGTATGACCGACGAGGATGTACACCGATATTCACTTCCTCTAAAGTATGGGCTGCTGCCGGAGCTTCCGTCCGTAGAGTGCTATATAGGTATCCAGGCAAAACAGCCTCAACTCGATATGGCATTTATTCCGGTGGTGATGCGCGGTGGCGAATATTACCGCATAAACTCATACAAACTTGTTGTAGACAAGAAACTGCTTCCGCAGAGAACTGCTCCTGTGTCGCATGTGGCCGGAGAACGTTACGCGTCCTCTTCTGTGCTTGCAGCAGGCAAGTGGGTGCGTATTGCCGTAAAGGACAACGGTGTTCACAAGATAACTCATTCCGAACTGAAAAAGATGGGATTCAAGGACCCCGGAAAGGTCCGTCTTTTTGGGTATGGAGGCCATATCCTGCCTGAGACAAATATAGCAGATGTCGTGGATGACTTGTGCGAAGTGCCTCTATGGAGAGAGAATACTTATATTCTCTTCTATGCCAACGGAGTAGTGAAGTGGAAGTTTGACTCGAACCGTTTTGTGCATGAGCAGAATGTATATTCCGAATATGGGTGCTATTTTCTTACAGAGAGCGATGATGAACCAATGCAATTCATGGCGGTTGCTGATGAACCCACAACCCAGGTTGAGTTCACCTCTTTTCCCGATTACGTGTTGCATGAGAATGAGGCAAAAAGTCTCTGCTCATACGGGCGTGTGCTTGTAGACAATTACGACTATTCGCAAGGGCGTTCAGTGAACTACAAGTTCTCTGTTTCGGGTGTCGTACAGGGAACAGCGACGGTCGACATATCGTTTGCAACCAATGGCTTTATGCAGTCACGCGTATCTGCAAGTGTCGGCGAGAATAGCATCGGCAGCATGACGGTGTCTCGTGTAACGGGTGGAGAGATGGGTAAAATAGTTTCGGCAAAGTTTGATGCCGGCAATGTGCTCGGGGATAATCCTGTTGTCAGGTTGACACATTCCGTATCGGACAATTCTGTTACGGGATTTCTTGATTATCTGCGCCTGAATTTCACGCGTGCCCTATCGCTATATGGCTCACAGACTACTTTCAGGGGAAATTTGAAGAGTGGATATGCGAAATTCAAAATATCGGGATGCAACAACAATACAAGGGTGTGGAATGTTACTGACCCTTCCGGAATCAAGGAACTCAGCGGTTCACTTGAAGGTGATGTGTACTCTGTCGTTGCTCCGGCAAGCAGAGAAAGCCGGCTCGTAGTCCTTGATGTGAAAGGCATGTTCCCATCCGTGACTGTCGTAGGCAATGTCCCTAATCAGAATCTCCATGGAATGGGGCCGACTGATATGGTGATAATTGTCCCGTCGAACGGCAGTTTTATCGCCGCAGCAGAGAAACTTGCCGACGCACATCGTCGCATGGACGGGTTGAATGTTGCTGTGGTGACAGCGCAGCAGGTATATAATGAATTTTCATCGGGAACACCGGATGTGACTGCATACAGGCGTTTGATGAAAATGCTGTATGACCGTGCCGGGACAGCGGAGGACGCTCCGAAATATCTGCTCCTCTTTGGGGACAGCTGGTCGGATAACCGCCTGATAACATTCCCCGGGTACAAGCAGGATAACTATCTGCTATGCTATGAGTCGGTAAATTCGGTCGATGCCATACAATCATATGTCCTTGAGGATTATATAGGTTTTCTCGACGACAATGAAGGTGGCCGCCACATGCGCGACAAGGTTGATATCGGCATAGGACGTATTCCGGCACGGAGTGCAGCCGAGGCACTTGCAGTGGTTGACAAGACGATTGCATATATGGAGAACCGTGATGCCGGAGCATGGCAGAACATAGTGGCTCTCCTTGCAGATGATGGTGATGTGTCAATGCCCAATCAACACATGAAAGATGCCGACAGCGTTGCTGTTGTAATGGGAAGGACAAACCCTCTCTATCTTCTCGACAGGATATATTGGGATGATTTTGAACCGGAACCATCGTCTACCGGCTTGCGCTATCCGGCGGTAACAGGTGCCATAAACGATTGCCTTGACAGGGGAGCGCTTATAGTGAACTATTCGGGTCATGGCAGTGCCAATCTGCTTTCGCACGAAATGGCATGGAAGGCTTCTGACATGTCTGCCGTCAATTCTCCGCGTATGCCTTTCTGGGTAACGGCATCATGCGATATCGGTCCCTTCGATATTGGCGACAACTCGGTTGCCGAGGCTGCTATAATGAATCCGAATGGTGCCGCTATCGGTCTTTTTACAACAACACGTACCGTGATGCAGAACTACAATTCGGTGATAAACAAGGCTTTTATGAGTGTGCTCCTGCCCTCGGAGAAGAATCCTGATGCAGGTGCTGTCGGAGATGCAGTAAGGCGTGCAAAATGCAATGTCATTTCATTGGCTGCCGACCTGAGCGTGAATAAATTGCAATATGTTCTGCTGGGAGACCCCGCGTTGAGGCTCAAGGCTTCAAGTAACCGTCTTGTTGTAGAGCGGTTCAATGGTGCTGATGCGTCGGCAGAAACACAGGTATCTGCAGGTGGACTTCTGACGGTCGAGGGGTATCTGGCAGATGCTGCCGGGAATATTGCAAGTGATTTTACAGGTGTACTCTATTCAACACTCTTCGACAGTGCTGTTGAGGTCTGCACCCGTGACAATTCGGGGATAGGTGCGTATACATATACCGATTACAGCAAAACTCTGTTTGCCGGCAGTGATTCTGTTGTCAACGGTCGGTTCAGCATAACCCTTCCGGTTCCCATGGATATAAGTTATAGCGATGAACCGGGTATGCTGAGTCTGTTTGCGGTAGATTCATCATTCTGTCGTTCGGCACACGGACGGTACGATGGCTTTACGGTCGGTGGAACAGCAAGCGGTGTAACAAATGACGGTAAAGGTCCCGAAATAAAACTGTACCTCAATACCTCATCCTTTGTTGATGGTGATGAGGTGAATGCGTCCCCTTGCTTGTGGGCAGAATTGTACGATGAAAACGGGATAAATACAGTCGGCTCTGGAATCGGACACGATATAGTAGCGATAATCGACAACAACCCCGACCACACATACAACCTCAACAATGTGTATACTCCTATGGTGGGAGATTATACGAGAGGTCTGGTCAAGTTGCCTTTAAAGGAGTTGCCGGCAGGTGAGCATACATTGTTGTTCCGTGCATGGGATTTGTATAATAACCCGTCTGTTGCTACATTGAACTTTTTTGTGGAACCTTCACTCGCCCCCGATTTTGTAGGACTTGTGGTAAATCCTTCTCCTGTCGTTTACGGTTCACCGGCAAAATTTATCCTCACCCATAACCGTCCGCAGAGTGAGATAGAGGTGACGATTGACATATTCAGCATGCAAGGGCAACTGTTGTGGAGTGATACTGAGCGTGTAGTGTGTGACGGTGTCGAGTACTGTTATGAGTGGAACGGTGCAGCGGCAGGCGGTTCTCCGTTGCCGACAGGCTTATACCTTGTAAGGGCTTATATCGCATCGAATGGGGCGGTTTCTTCTACAAAGACAAGGAAAATGCTTGTTGTAAACAATAAATGACATTTTTTGAAGTTATATAATGTACGTGTCTACGATATTGCTACGTTTAATGAAATTTGACAGAAAATGAGAAAAAGCAGAATAATACCATTCTTGTTAGTCCTGATATCGGCTTTGCCCTCTTTTGCACAGAAAGACCAGTTCAATCCGGTTCATACAGGTGTCACGTCTTTGTCGATTGCGCCTGATGCGCGTGCAGGAGCTTTGGGAGATGTCGGTGTCGCAACGGAACCCGATGCCAATTCACAATTCTGGAATCCCGCCAAGTATCCTTTTAACATTGCCCGTGCAGGGGTCTCGATGTCTTATACTCCATGGTTGAGACAGCTTGTAAGCGATATCGATTTGGTTAACCTGGCCGGTTTCTATCGTATCGGAGACTATTCGGCCGTAAGTGCTTCGTTGACATATTTCTCTCTCGGTGAGGTGTTCGTTGAGAATGAAATGACAATAAAACCATATGAAATGGCAGTGGATGTCGCTTACTCCCGTATGCTTTCGGAAACCTTCTCTGCAGCAATTTCGCTACGCTATATACATAGCGACCTCCAGTATAACTATGCAGAGGATATGTCACCCGGAAGTGCTTTTGCTGCCGACATTGCAATGTATTACAACAGATACATCATGATTGGAAGCCGCGAGTGTCTGCTTGGTCTTGGACTGAATGCCTCGAACATAGGTACAAAGATTTCATACGATGACGGCGCTACCAACCAATTCATCCCTACCAATCTTCGCCTTGGAGCGTCATTGCTTATTCCTTTGGATGATTACAATACGATCTCTGTCAGTGCCGATATCAACAAGCTCATGGTGCCGACCCGTCCTACATACAGTCAGTTCCTTGAGGAGAACGGTTACGAGCAGGGCGATAACTCATACTACTCAGAGTATCAGACATGGCTGGACGGGACGGGCTACAATGATATTTCGCCTATTTCGGGAATATTCAAGTCTTTCAGTGATGCGCCCGGCGGTTTCAGCGAGGAGATGAAGGAGTTGTATGGCGGTGTGGGTGTCGAGTATTGTTACAACCAGCAGTTCTCGTTGCGTGGAGGCTATCATTATGAGAACGAATACAAAGGAAACCGCAAGTATTTCACTTTGGGTGCCGGCTTCCGTATGAGTGTCTTCTCGCTTGATGCTGCATACCTCATATCTACAGCGCAGAGCAATCCGCTCGACCAGACATTGCGTTTCTCTCTCTCGTTTGATATGGACGGTCTTAAGGACCTATTCAGAAGACGTTAAAAATTTTCGTATATGATAAGAGTAGGATTCGGTATAGATGTACACCGTTTTGTTGAGAACCGTGACCTTTGGATAGGTGGTGTAAAGATACCCTATGAACTTGGGCTGGCAGGACATTCCGATGCAGATGTCCTTATACATGCGATATGCGATGCCTTGCTGGGAGCTGCGAACTTGCGAGATATCGGCTATCAGTTTCCCGATACCTCTGACGAATTTCTTGATATCGACAGCAAGATACTGTTGCGGCGTACAGGTGAATTGCTCGTGGAGAAAGGGTACAGGATTGGAAACATTGACTCCACGGTGGCTGCACAGGCTCCAAAACTGAATCCTCATATTCCTGCTATGTGCGAGACAATGGCAAGGGTTCTCGGTATAGACCCTGATTGTATCTCTGTCAAGGCGACTACAACTGAAAAACTTGGTTTTGAAGGGCGTAAGGAGGGTATTACTGCCTACGCAACGGTGCTTATAGAGAAGTGCTGAAGATGCATGCAATGACTATCCGACCTCTGTGCATGATGCTGTTGGCGACAGTGTTGTTGCTGACCTCGTCCTGTGCAACACTCTCGCCGAACGGGGTAGGGCGCATCAAACGGTATACAATCGAGAGCGACAGGCTTCCGGCGGCCTTTGACGGGTGCAAGGTGGCTTTTATTTCAGACTGTCATTATCCAAGTCTTTTTACCGCCAAGAGGCTCGGGCGGCTTGTCTCTTCGTTGTCCGGTATGCAGCCTGATATCTTGCTTTTAGGAGGCGATTATGTTTCACACAATGATTCAATAGATGCCTTGTTCTCAGCTTTGGCATCGGTTAAACCGCGTTATGGTACCTATGCAGTGCTTGGTAATCATGAAAGAATGAATGGCGAGGATGTCGCACGCTCTATGCAGAAGCACGGTATTGTGCTCCTATCGGACAGTATTGTCTGCATTGATTCCATTGGCGGCTTATTGTCTGTTGCCGGTGTACATGACAGTTTTTCCAATGAACCGGAGATGCGGCAAAGAATAGGCAGTGCGTGGGAACGCGGCTTTGTGCTCCTCCTTGCGCATACTCCCGATTATGCAGAGAACTCTTCTGTGAAGGCTGATGTCGTTCTGTCAGGGCATACACATGGTGGTCAGGTTAGTCTTCTGGGATTATATTCACCGGTGAAAAATACGCAGTATGGCAATCGTTTCCTGCACGGGATGAACATGACATCTTCGGGAGTGCCTATCATAACAACATCCGGAGTAGGAACATCAAGGCGCAAAGTGCGTATATGTGTACCAAGCGAGATTGTCATGCTATATCTTGTTGTAAAAAGCAGACATCTTTGATGCTGTAGCAATAATGTTTTTTGTATCTTAGCACCGTGGTTGTAATTCATCCGCCTAAGTTGTATTTTATCAGTTTTCGAAATCGTATATGAATCTGTTCCGACCTTCTGATTTGCCGTATATGCAGCGATGTCTGCAACTTGCCCGTTGCGGAGCAGGAAGTACATCCCCGAATCCCATGGTGGGTGCTGTATTGGTGTGTGCCGGGCGCATAATCGGTGAAGGCTATCATATACGTGCCGGCGAACCGCATGCCGAAGTAAATGCGATAGGCTCCGTAAAGGAGTGTGACAGGCATCTTATTCCGGAGTCAACAATGTATGTGAGTCTTGAGCCATGTTCGCATTATGGCAAGACTCCTCCCTGTTGCGACCTTATAATCTCGGAATCCATCGCCAGAGTCGTGGTTGCTGTGGGTGACCCGAATATGCAGGTGAATGGTAGAGGAATAGCCCGCATGCGCAATTCCGGAATCGAGGTTTCTGTAGGAGTTTTGGAGGTCGAAAGTTATCGGTTAAATCGTGCTTTTTTTACTTCTGTCTCGCAAAATCGCCCCATGGTGGTGCTTAAGTGGGCCCAAAGTGCGGATGGCTTTATCGATAGAGTGCGCGATGACGGTTCTGCACTTTGTATTTCGAGTGCGGTTTCCAGGGTTGCCGTACACAGGCTCCGTTCTTGTGCGGATGCGATACTTGTTGGTCGTCGTACGGCGCAGCTTGACAATCCGGCTCTGGATGTGCGACTTTGGGCCGGGAAATCACCCATACGTTTAGTGTTGGACAAAGAAGGAAAACTTCCGTTATCGTTGAAACTCTTTGACAATTCGCAGAGGACAATCGTGTATACACAGAATGTGCGTGAGGTTCTTTGTGACGGAAATGTCGAACAGGTCGTTCTTGATTTTTCTCAGAATATCGTTCCCCAAATACTTTCTCATCTCCATTCCATAAGTGTGAGGACTTTGCTCGTTGAGGGTGGTGCTCTGTTGCTGCAATCGTTTATCGATGCTTCGCTGTGGGATGTCGCACGTGTTGAGGTCAATGCAGGAATCTGTGTCGGTGCAGGAGTTTTAGCGCCTGAATTGCCTGTAGGAGCAAGTTGCCACAAAGAACTATGCGGAGGAAATGAGATATTGCATTATTCTCGTTAAATGCATCACGCAATATTTAAAATATTATAAATAACGCGCGAAAAGCAGTGTAATCCGAAAAATGTTGCTAATTTTGCAGATTGAACGTAATATGCAAATCTATGAAAAAGAAATCTGCAATATCTCTGGCATTGCTCTCGTTGTTGTTTGTAGGGGTGTCGTGCGTGTCGGATAGTGAAGAAGAAATTGTTGTTTCGCCATATGCTCTTGTCAAATCTTTCAGTTTAGGAAATATAAAGTCTGAATATCCTTCCTTTACCTCGGATGGCAGGGATACTACGGTTACAAGGACCGTGAACATGTCTGTCTATCCCTTTACGATTAATCAGGCAACAGGCGAAATTTACAACAACGATTCTCTTCCGTATGCAACAGATGTCACAAAGGTTGTAACAGTTGTGTCGTCGATAGGAGTCCCGTCGATATACGACGACAGCACAGATACATATGTCGCTTACAGCGGCTCCGATTCCATTGATTTTACGAAACCACGCAAACTACGCGTGTATTCATCCGATGCATCTTACTTCAAGGATTATACAATCCGCGTGAATGTGCATAGCGCCAATCCGGAACTGATGGTGTGGAATAAGTGGGATGCTCCTGCAGAGATTATTCCTCAGAAGGCCATAGAGTTTGCAGGAGGCATGTGTATTTTCGGCAGTAATGCTGACGGGAGTTCATGCGTATCGGTTTCGCCACTTGATGGGGAGCCGGCATGGGCATCATATAACCTGTCGGGTCTGCCGGAGGAGACAGACTTTGCAACAATGCAGCAGTTCGGCGGCAAGTTATATGTGGTTGCTGCAGGTGATTTGTACTCATCGGCCGATGCTTTCAACTGGTCGGTTGCGCTTCAAGGTTGCAGGCTGATTGCTGTTGTGTCGGCTTCGGATGATAGCGGCGAAATTGTTGTTGCGAGTGATTCAAAGTTTTATGGCAGTAGCGACGGAACGGCCTTTGAGGAGGCGGGTGCAGTTCCTGAGGGCTTCCCATTGTATGGGGCCTCTTTGGTATCATATCCGTTGAACCATAACAAGGCTATAATACGACATATGGCAATGGGATACGACTCGAAGGATAGGCTCTCTGCAGCTACGGTGTGGAGCCGGCTTTCAACCGATAGCGGATGGGTTGAATATGAGAATGAGTCAAACCCTTTCCCGTGCCCGTCGCTGAAAGGCTTGTCTGTTGTACGTTATGACAATTTCCTTTATGCTTTGGGCGGTGCCGGCAAGTCGGGGGAGAGGGATGTCGAGGCTTTTGCTTCTTTCTTTGTCTCAAAGGACAACGGAATTGTATGGAAAGAGTTGTCGACATTCTATCAGAGATTGCCGGAGGCGCTGCTTGGCAATAATTCAGAGTTTGCCGTGACTGTCGATTCTGGCAATGTTCTCTGGATTGTGGTTTCCGGTGCCGAAGGCGGTGTATGGAAAGGCATCATAAACCGTTTGGGATTTGAAAAGTAAATAATGGTTAGGGGGTTGATTCTACGTGTTCCGCTTGTTGTCATGGCAATCTTGTGCATGACCGGTGAAGCCCGTGCCGATGAACTGGAGTACCGTTATGAAGTCGGAGCAATGGTTGGCGGCAGTTGCTATTATGGCGATGCCAACTACAGTTCGCTGATGAAGAACCTGAACCTGATGGGTGGCTTTGTTGCCCGTTACAATATAAATCCCCGTATGGCTGTAAAGGCAAGTCTTGCAGCTGCAGGTATTTCGGGGAGTACAGCAGGAGAGGAGAACCGTTATCCGCAAGGAGATGTGGACTTCACCCGTACCATATATGATTTAGGCGTACAGTACGAGTGCCATTTCTTCGCATACGGTGACGGTACGGGCTACAAACGTTCAAGACGCTTGGTGCCTTATATCTTTGCCGGCTTGGGAATGACCTTTGCCCCGGAACCGGCGGATAATGTGTTTACTGCAAATATCCCCCTTGGGTTGGGTGTGAAGTACAAGATTGCGCCACGGTTGAATGTCGGCTGTGAACTGTCGTTCCGCTTCTCGCTCAGCGACAAGCTTGATGTAACCGACAAGACCGCACCTGTTCTTGAGGACCCTTACGGTATAAAGAGCAGTGGTATGAAAAACAAGGACAGCTATTCGTTTCTGTCGATTTCAGTAACGTATGACCTGTCTCCAAAATACAGAAAGTGTAATAATTAGAAGACATGACAATGAACTACGTTGAGCAGATAGACAGGAACAATGTTCCTCAGCATATTGCCATAATAATGGACGGTAATGGCCGGTGGGCACAGCTTCGCGGTATGGAACGTTCGCAAGGACACCAGGCCGGTGCGGCTGCGGTGCGCAGTCTTGTCGAGAATGCCTTGCGCCTTGGTGTTAAATACCTGACGCTGTATACCTTTTCGACAGAGAACTGGAAACGTCCTATTGCCGAAGTCGCTGCGCTCATGGCTCTTTTGCTCGAATCGATAGAAGAAGAGATATTTATAAAGAACAATGTCGGTTTCCGTATAATAGGAGACATGGAAGCGCTCCCCGAAAACGTCCGTGAGCGTTTGAATGCATGTATAGAGCGCACTTCGGGCAACAACCGCATGACATTGGTACTTGCACTCAGCTATTCTGCGAAGTGGGAAATCACAGAGGCTGTACGCTCTATTGCCTGCCGTGTTAAAGAGGGCTCTTTGTCGCCTTCGGACATAGATGACGTAACAATATCGGAGGCGTTGGCTACAAGTTTCATGCCCGACCCCGATTTGCTCATACGTACAGGCAAGGAGGTGCGCTTGAGCAACTTCCTGCTGTGGCAGGCTGCTTATTCCGAGCTCTATTTTACCGAGGTCCTGTGGCCCGATTTCGACAACGGAGAACTTTGCAAGGCTATATATGAATATCAGCACCGTCAGCGCCGTTACGGCCTGACAGGCGAGCAAGTGACAAATGATGAAAAAACAGAATGAAATGAGATATTTCCAGTTATTCAGAACAGTGCTTTTTGTTATGCTTTTGTTTCCGCTGATGGAGGCAACGGCGCAGAAGACGATTGTTAAACCTACAATCCTCTACACAAATACCGCGCACAAATATGTTATCGGCGGTATCAATCTGTCCGGTGTCGACAATATCGAACCGGCGGTTGCAATAGGTCTGTCCGGACTCTCGGTGGGTGATGTGGTTTCGGTTCCGGGCGATGAGATAACAAATGCGGTAAAGCGTTATTGGAAACATGGCCTGTTTGAGGACGTTGTCATTACAGCCGACAGTATTGTAGGTGACAAGATATATATAGGAATTGCATTGAAGCAGCGTCCCCGTGTGTCGCAATTGAATGTGAAGGGCGTGAAAAAGTCGGAACGCGAAGAAATCGAGCAGAAAATAGGCATTATAAAAGGTAATCAGATAACGCCGGATATAATTGACCGTGCAAAGAAGATTATAAAGAACTATTACGATGACAAGGGCTATAAGAATGCAGAGATAAATGTTGTGCAGCGTCCCGATGTGACGGGTGATGACCGTGTCATTGTTGATGTCAATATTTCAAAGAAAGACAAGATAAAGGTTCACCGTATATATATAAAAGGTGCTGAAGCCCTTTCGGAGAAACGGGTGAAGTATGCCATGAAGAAGACACGTGAGAAGACCCGTATCGACAACCTTTGGCATGCGATATTCCGCTCGAAGAAATTTACCGACGAAAGATTTGCAGAAGACAAGGAGAAGATAATGTCGCGTTACTATGAAAACGGTTATCGCGATGCCCGTATAGTAAAGGACAGCGTTGTCATGTATGATGACAGCAGTGTGGACATATATCTTGATATAGAAGAGGGCAATAAGTATCACATCCGTAGCATAAAGTGGGTCGGCAACAGTGTGTATTCGACAGCCTGGCTCGATTATGTGCTCCGTCTTAAAGCAGGAGACGTATATAACCAGAATCAGTTGGAAGAACGCCTTTTCAACGATGAGGATGCTGTAAAGAATCTGTATTTTAACGAAGGTTACGTGTTCTTGAAGATGTTGCCGATCGAAACAAGGGTCGAGAATGACTCTGTCGATTTGGAGATACGTCTGGTAGAGGGAACACAAGCAACTATAAACCGTGTTACAATCAGCGGAAACGACCGCCTTTATGAGGAGGTCGTAAGACGCGAACTGTATACATTGCCCGGTAGTCTCTTCTCTATGGAGGCTCTCGAGCGTTCATTCAGGGAGATTGCCAACATGGGACATTTCGACCCAGAGAAGATGGATCCGGGAGTTGTACCCAACAACGAGAACGGAACAGTTGATATAAACTGGAAACTGGAGTCAAAGAGCAGTGACCAGATTGAGCTTTCGGCAGGTTGGGGTCAGACCGGTATCATCGGTAAACTGTCGTTGAAGTTTACAAACTTCTCGATGAGAAACATGTTCCGCAAGAACGGTATGCGCAGGGGTATTATTCCACAGGGTGACGGTCAGACACTTACATTGAGTGCCCAGTCGAACGGACGTTATTACCAGTCGTATAGTATTTCGTTCTTCGACCCATGGTTCGGTCGCAAACGCCCGAATTCATTCTCTGTTTCTGCGTTCATGTCCATTCAGACCGATGTTGCCAACAGTTACTACAATTCGGCGTATTACAACAACTATACCAACTATCTTTATGGATACGGCAACTACAACGGTTACGGATATAATAATGTCTCTTCATATTATGACCCGGACAAATATATAAGGATGTACGGAATATCGCTTGGCTGGGGTCGTCGTCTCAGATGGCCCGATGACAACTTCTCCTTCTCGGCAGAACTGAACTATCAGCTCTACTCTTTGAAGGATTGGCAGTACTTCCTCATAACTGACGGTAATTGTAATAACATAAACCTTACGTTGTCGCTGTCGAGAAGCTCTGTGAACCACCCCTATTTCCCCCGTTCCGGTTCGGAGTTCTCTCTTGTGACATCATTTACTCCGCCATATTCTGTATGGGACGGCAAGGATTATGCCAACCTGGCAAAGAATCCAAGTTCTCCTTCATATAAGGACGAACTGCGCGAGAAACACAAATGGATAGAATACTACAAGGTTAAGTTCCGTAGCAAGACATATACATCTCTGACCCCGGGCAAGTATAATCTTGTTCTTATGACGCGTGCTGATTTCGGTATTCTTGGCAGTTATGACAAGAACAAGAAGTCACCGTTCGAGACATTCTATGTCGGAGGTGACGGTATGAGTGGATACTCATATAATTATGCAACCGACATGGTCGCTTTGCGAGGATATGAGAACGGCAGTCTTACTCCGTATGGTTACGAAGGATATGCCTATACGCGTCTTGGTCTGGAGTTGCGTTTCCCATTCATGATGCAGAGTTCGACAACAATCTATGGCCTTGCCTTTGTTGAGGGCGGTAATGCATGGAGCGATGCCTCAAGGTTCAATCTGTTCGACCTGAAGAGAAGTGCCGGTGTCGGTGTACGTGTATTCTTGCAGATGATAGGTCTTATAGGTCTTGACTGGGCTTATGGATTTGATAACCTGTTCGGCTCGTCACAGTATGGAGGAAGCCATTTCCATTTTATACTTGGACAGGAGTTCTGATGTTAAAGGATAAGGAGATTACAACATGAAAAGATTTTTATTGACAATCGTAATCGCAGCCGTTGCCATGATGTCACAGGCACAGAAGTATGCGACTGTGGATTTGGAATATATATTGAAGAATATACCGGCGTATGAACGTGCCAATGAGCAGCTTAACCAACAGTCGAAACGTTGGCAAGCCGAATTGGAGGAGTTGGCTTTGGAGGCCGAGACACTTTTCAAGAAGTATCAGAGTGAGTCGGCATTTCTCTCCGACGAGCAGCGTATAGAGCGCGAGGAGGAGATTCTTGCCAAGGAGAAAGAGGCAAGTGAACTCAAACGCACCTACTTTGGTCCTGCAGGCGAACTCTACAAGAAGCGTGAGAGTCTTATGGCACCGATTCAGGAAGAGGTTTACAATGCGATAAAGGAGTTGTGCGAGACAAAAAAGATATCCATGGTAATCGACCGTTCTTCAGCGTCATCTCTTCTCTATTCAGCACCTGCTATTGATATCAGCGGTGATGTCCTGACCAAGCTTGGATATTCTGAATAAAAAACAATGGGTTTGAAAGTATAAATGTTTAATAATTAAATTCGAGAAAAATGAAAAAGATTTTGGTTTTGCTTTTGCTTATTGCTCCGATGAGCATGTTTGCGCAGAAATTCGGTTATATCAATTCGAAAGACATAATCCAGTTGATGCCGGAGTTTTCTAAGGCTCAGAAAGAGATTCAGGACCTTGAGAAGATGTATACCGATGAGTTTAACTCATACCGTACAGAACTTGAGAAGAAAGGTACTGAATTCGAGAAGATGCAGAAGGATTCTGTTCCCGAGAATATCCTCAAGCGTCGTTATGAGGAGTTGATGCAGCTCGAAGAGCGTCTGCGCCAGTACAGCCAGGACATAACAGCAAACCTTCAGAAAGCCGAGGCTGAGAAGATGATGGCTATACAGAAGTCGCTTCTTGATGTTCTTGATGCAGTAGGCCGTGAAGGCAGTTATATATGCATCTTTGACCTTGCAGGCGGTATGCCCTACGTAAGTACAACCTTGTGCGATGACCTCTCTGCAAAGGTTAAGGCAAGGCTTGGAATTCCGGCCAATGCTGTTCCTGCTGTTTCAAAGTAACAAACAATAATTAATATAAGATAGGAGTCTGTGCCAGAATCGTGATTTTGACACAGCCTCCCTATTCATTTATAAAGGATATGATGCGTAAACTGTTTCTGTTTTTATTATTTTCGCCATGCGTGCTTTTTGCGCAGACAAAATTCGGCTATTTCAGCTATGGCAGACTTCTTGAGTCATTGCCACAGTATAAGGCGGCAATGGAGGACTATGCTAATCTCAGGCAGCGTTGTGAAAAAGAGATAGAGCACAACGAACAAGAACTCACCCGTTATTATGTCGCTTATCTTGACGGCCATCGCAGCTTTCCTGAACCGATATTGCTGAAGCGCCAGAACGAACTGCAGCAGATGATAGACAACAGCGTGCATTTCCGTGAGAACCTCAGAAAATGGCTCATCGAGGCAAAGGACTCATTGTGTCAGCCCTCATACGCAGCAATAGACAGTGCTATAGCAAAGGTCTGTTCTGCAATGCACCTTGCCTATGCGATAGATACCGACTGCGGTGCATATAAATATATAAATCCCGAGTTGGGCGTGGAAATATCCGACATTCTTTTAAAGGCTGCCATGAACCCCGAAACATTCTCTATTACGGAGGTGTGGCATCAGGCAGATGCCCCGTCGGAGATTGATGTCCCGAAAATTGTGGACAGTGCCGTTTCTACGGGTTTGGAAACTGATGACAGGTAGATTATGAAGACAATCGTTCATCTTGTTCTAAAAAGTGCGATAATAACTGCTATAGGCGTTGTGTGTTATTTCATATATACAAGGCTTATTGCCTGAATGTTATTGGAGGAACCCTTATAAATCAACAATCCCCGTGCATCTGCACGGGGATTGTTGATTTGTGTTTTTTGGGGGAATTATTTCATTTTCTCTTCAACCAATGTCTTCATGGCTGTGCCGCGAAGGTCGCGCTGAACGATTGTTCCGTCAGGAGCAAAGAGTATAATCTGAGGAATACCCTTTATTCCGTACATGTCGGTTGCATTGTCCTTGTTGTCACGCGGAATGAAAATCTGAGGATATGTGATGCCCTCTTCTGTGAGAGCTGCCTTGAATTTTTCCTCCTCGTCCCATACATTCACGCCGAGAACAGTGAATTTCTCGCCGCCGAATCTGTTCTGCAGCTCTACGAGGTTGGGAATTTCACCCTTGCATGGTCCGCACCATGAAGCCCAGAAGTCAACGAGCACATATTTGCCTTTTCCTACATAGTCGGAGAGTCTTGAAGGCTTGCCGTCAACAGTGAAACCGCCGAAATCGACGAACATCTTGCCGGCCTGTGTGGTTGCAGCCTTCAGATAGCCTTCGCGCTCCATGACGAGTGAATATATCTTTCCGGCATACTTCACATCGGCCATAGCAGCCTCAAGTGACTCAAGAGAAGGGAAGAACTGGGGAGCAACCATGCCAAGCACATATGCACCGAGCATGTTGTCCTTGTTGTCGTCGATAGCTTTGCGGTAGAGTCCGTATATATTCTCTATTTCAGGCTCTGCAATCGCTGTAATCTCTTCGCGGGTCTTGCCCTCTGCCTGCAGCTGCTGGATCTTTGCATTCAAAGCGTTGCCCCTCTCTGCAACCTCCTTGTCAAGAGCTGCGAGTCTGTCATTGAGGCCACCGGCTACGGCAACCGGACGCTGTGTGAAGTCTACTGTTGCATTTACATTAGGCTCAACGATTACGTATGCTCTGTTTCTTCTGTTCTTGTTGATATTGACCTCGAAAAGGGCCTGGTCAGCAACGGTTCCCTCGAATTTGAAAGCACCGTTTGTCACTACTGCCGAATCAGTATATGACATATTTTCCTGGTTTACAAGGAATACTTTTTTACCTTCGGCCTTGTCATCGGCTTTACCTGTAATTGTGTAGTTCTGTGCAGCGCCGGTAAGCGACAATGCCGACAGAATGATGATTGACAAAATTTTCATAATTGTATGGTTTTTGTATTGAATTTTTAAATATTAGGCGCAAATATAAGACAATTTGTAGAACATTTCTCTTGTTTTACATTATTTAAGAAGTTCTGTTATTTTGCTGTCGACATCATTGCCGTGTATGCCACGTTTGAGAATGGTGCCGTCAGGAGCAAAAAGTATCATGTGGGGTATTGTCTCCACGTTGTATAGCAATGCTGCATTGTCCTTCTCCTTGCTGTTGCGTGGAATGAATATTTGAGGGTAGGGGATACCGAGTTTCTGAACAGCAGCCTTGAAACTCTCCTCTTTGTCTCCGATGTTCACACCGATGACCATGAATTTGTCACCGGCATGCTTGCTGTATGCCTCAATAACCTTGGGCATCTCCTTTTTGCATGGTCCGCACCACGATGCCCAGAAGTCGACGAGTACATATTTGCCTTTACCTACATAGTCGGAAAGCCTTACGGCATTGCCGTCGAGGGTAAAACCGCCGAAATCAATGAACATTTTGCCGGCTTTTGTCTTCTCGCCGTAGTAAAGCGCTGTACGAATCTTCTCCAGCGTACGGAATTCGCCTGAGAATTTTACCTTTGCCATTACCGAATCGAGTTCGGCTGCCGAGCCATAGAACTGACGGGCAACGAGGCTCAGCACATAAGCACCAAGTATGTTGTTGCTGTTTTCGGCAATAGTATTACGGTATACATTGTAGAGTGCTTCTGTTTCGGCTGTAGTGATTTCAAGTATCTCCTCTTCGCTTTTGCCCTCCTCATGCAGCTTTTTTGCAATTGCACCAAGAGCAGCGCTTCGCTCCTTTACTGTGGCAAACATAGCTGCAAGCCTGTCGTTCATGCCTCCGTTGTCGCTCACTGCAGCCGGGCGCACTGTCATGTCTACAGTCGCAACGGTGCCCTTCTCGACCAACACTGTCGCGACAGCGCCATTGGCACGGTTTACAACCACATCGAGAAGAGCCTCGCAGCAGATGTCTCCGTTGAAGCATAATCCGTCATCTGCCACCTCGCTGGTTGCGATTGTGTCACCGGCATGCTTGTTTACAAGATATGCAGTCTTGCCGTTGTATCCTGGCATTACCTTGCATGATATTTTGTACTCTTGTGCAATTGAGCACATTGCTGCAAGCAAAAAGATAGATGTGAATATAGTTCTCATATTTTAAGGTATTTTAAGGTTTCATTGTTTTACGGGTTCCTGTCGGTGCTATTCGAATGTGAGGGTAACGATGCCCAGATGACGGCCGTTCTTTCCCATCTGTTGCATCAGCACATTCTTGCCCTCCTTGTTCTTATACACCAACGGCTTTTCGAAATAGTCATGCGAGTGACCGCCAAGAATTATGTCAATTCCTGCGGTTTCTGCAGCCAGTCGTTCATCGTTGTATTCATTCTTTATCTTCCACCCTAAATGCGAAAGGCACACAATGGCATCGCATCCCTGCTTCTTCAGTTCTTCGACACACCAGTTGGCAGCCTCAATGGGAGAAAGGAACTTCACGCCTACATAATTTTCCTGTGACACAAGACCTTTGGGGTCGGGAGAGAGCCCGAAGATTCCAATTCTCTTTCCGCCTCTTTCAATGACGGTGTAAGGCTTCACAAGACCTTCGCATGCTGTTCCGCCGAAGTCATAGTTGGCGCAGAGAACCTCAAATTCAGCTATGGCTGCAAGACGTGCAAGGTTCTCCAATCCATAATCGAATTCGTGATTGCCTATTGTGCATGCATCATATCCCATTGCATTCATTACTTCAACCTCTATGCTTCCCTTGAAACAATTGTAATATAGTGAACCTTGTGAGAAGTCGCCGCAGTCGAGCAGCAGAATACTCTCCTTGCCAATGGAGTCGGCAAGGCTTTCTATAAGCAATGTACGGTTGAGGACACCTGCATTGCCGTCCTTTTCAGCCTCGATGCAGCTGTGTGTATCGTTGGTGTGTAGTATTGTTATTCTATTTTGCGCAGTTATGCTGCAGCACACGGCAAGCGCCAGAATCAAAAGTGTCTTTTTCATGAAGCATCAGTCTTTAACGGTTATACGTCCGTCGCATTCGGCATCGAGTTCCATGCCTTTTGCTGCCAGTCCCTTGATATACTTTACCATCAAATCGCGTATTGTCACATCGCTCTTTATGTCACGCTCTGTGCCCGAAGCCAGCGAAGACATTCTGTCGTTGCCCTGTGCGAGATAATCCGATGTTGCTATACGGTATCTTCCCGACGGTTCTATCGGCTTCCCTCCTACAGTGGCATTCACAAGTTCTCTTTGTGGGGTTATCACAAGCTGTATTCCGCTGACGGCCTCTCCTCCCACTGCTGCTATTTCCCGGCATAGCTGCAATAACTGCGTTCCGTCAAGAGTAAGCAGTGCCAATGTGTTCTCGAATGGGAACACATTATATATGTCGCCGAATGTTATTGTTCCGGCCTGTATATTGCTGCGCAGACCGCCCTTGTTTGTTATGGCAATGTCGATATGTTCCCCAGTGTGTTCACGTGCAGTAGTCAGAAGGGCATCTGCCGCGAAGTTCATGAGTGGGCTTTCCGGTATGCACTTCTCCAAATCATGTGCCGCATAGCCTATTACCGGCCGTCTGATGCTGTCCACAGCCATGCTTGCCGATGCCAGTATGTCGCGTACTTTTGCGGCACCCTCCTGTTTCTCCGAAGCCACAACTTTTATGTTGCCACCCTCGATTTTCAAAATCTGTTCCTTTGGTGTGCATCCAAGGAATGCAGTGGCCAGTGTTGCTATTATGAAAAGTTGACCATATTGTCTCATAATGTGTGTATTATAACCATTCCAAAGGTAGTGCTTGCGGCGCAAAATAGCAAACAAACGCCAAAATAATGAGTAACATTTGCTAGAATGCAAAAAATATTCTATCTTTGTCCTCGCTTTCGGCGTAATCGCTGTCAAGGAAGAGTAACTTGATATGTTACGTTTGAATGATTGAACAATTTAACAAATCAAAAATGGATTTAATTAAAATTGCTAAAGAAGCATTTGCTACTGATGTAAAGCGTGAGATGGAGTTCCACCCGGGTGATACAATTACTGTAGCTTACAAGATCATTGAGGGAACAAAGGAGCGTATTCAGATGTACCGTGGTGTTGTTATCCGTATCAGCGGTCATGGTAACGAGAAGCGTTTCACAGTGCGCAAGATGTCGGGTACAGTAGGTGTTGAGCGTATTTTCCCTTTGAACTCACCTGCTATTGACAGCATCACAGTCAACAAGCGTGGTCGTGTTCGCCGTGCTAAACTTTACTACTTGCGTGCTCTTACAGGCAAGAAGGCCCGTATCAAAGAGGTTAAGGGCTAAGCACTTGAATGACAACAATAAAAAATGCAACCTTCGGGTTGCATTTTTTATTGTTGTCACTATACGTTGTCAATGACGACGGTTTCCGAATGTCTCGGGTCAGTTGGAATGTCTGTTCTCCTTTATTATTTCGAGAGCATGTTTTTCGTCCTCTTCGTTGACAACGACATAAACCTCTCCGTCAAGTGCTGCATAGGATGATGTGATAGCTCCTATCGTCTCGTCGACGATAACGCTTCTGATTGAGTTTGCATCGAGCAGCCCCTTTACCAATTGTGCCTGCCACAAGGTTCCGTTATACACCTTTACAAGCTTCTCTTCACCAGTTCCTGACATAACTACCTCCTTTTCTATAGTTAAACATCTTATGTCTTCCCCTGAACGGGTACGCTATTGCAAACTTTCATTGCGAATTTACCCATTCATCAGATAAAAACAAATAAGGGTGGAGAATATAATTATTAAAAATTCTTAAAATCATAATACATATCGTTCATATTCTATATCTTTGAACAAAGCTCTGATATAGACTGAGCCCGATGTGAGATATCAAAGCAACCTTTGCTTGTCTCGCTCGTTTGTAGTATAATTTCGGACACTGTAAAATTTTAGAATATGATAGATGTTAAAGCATGCTTGAAAGAAGCTGAAGAGATGATGCAGATGAGCATCATGCACCTCGAAGACGAGTATTCACACATACGTGCCGGAAAGGCTAATGTACATCTCCTCGATTGTGTCAGGGTAAGTTCCTACGGAACCGAAATGCCTATAAGCAACGTGGCGACCATAACGACTCCCGATTTGCGTACTATTGCAATCAAGCCTTGGGACAAGAACATGATTGCTCCCATCGAGAAGGCTATTATAGACTCCCCGGTAGGTATCATGCCCACCAATAACGGCGAGGTGATAATCATTGCAATTCCGCCGTTGACAGGCGAGCGTCGCAAGGACCTTGTTAAGCAGTGTTCACATGAACTTGAGACAGCGAAGATAAGCATACGCAATGCACGCCGTGACGGTATCGACACCATGAAGAAATCTGTGAAAGACGGTACTCCCGAAGATGTTGCAAAGGACGGCGAGGAGAGCTTGCAGAAGATTCATGACAGATATATCAAGAAAGCCGAGGAGATTTTCGCGTTAAAGGAGAAGGAAATCATGACCGTCTGATAGCGGATGGCTGAACAGGGAACAGTAATCAGGAGTTCAGGCAGCGTCTATGGTGTCCGTGCCATGGACGGCAAGGTCTTTGACTGCAGGGTAAAGGGCAATTTCCGTCTCAAAGGGATAAGAAGCACCAATCCGGTGGCAGTAGGAGACCATGTCCGTTTCGATGTGCGCGACGACGGTACCGCATATATAGTGGAAATCCTCGAGCGCAAGAACTGTATTGTGCGCAAGGCATCCAATCTCTCCAAGCAGTCGCATGTTCTGGCAGCCAATCTCGATGTCTGTTTCCTTGTCGTTACAGTAAACCACCCGGTTACAACAACCACATTCATCGACAGGTTCCTTGCCGGTGCCGAGGCCTACAGAGTGCCCGTTGTCATCGTGTTCAACAAGACAGATTTGTACGATGATGCCGATTGTGAGGAACTTGAATATCTCACAGCCCTTTACGAGAGCATAGGATACAGATGTCTGCGTACAAGTGTCTCCAAGCACGAGGGTATCGATGCTCTCAAGGATGAAATGCGTGGCAGGATATCGTTGCTTGCCGGTAATTCGGGAGTAGGCAAGTCGAGCCTTGTCAACTCCGTTGCACCGCAGATTTCAGCACGTGTTGGCGAGATTTCGAAGACCCACGATACAGGTATGCACACCACGACATATACCGAGATGTTTGAGATTATGCCCGACAGCTATATTGTGGATACTCCCGGAATAAAGGGCTTCGGTACATACGACATGGAGGTTGAGGAGATATCACATTACTTTGTGGAGTTCTTTGCGCTTTCCAAAGAGTGCCGTTATGGCAACTGCACTCATACGCATGAGCCGGGCTGTGCTGTTCTCGAGGCTCTTGAAGGTGGCAGGATAGCTCCTTCGCGTTATCAATCCTACTTGAGCATGCTTGAGGACAAGGACGAAGGAAAGTACCGCGCATCGGAATAACAAAACAGAGTTTTGTTATCGACGAGTTTTGCATTGAACGTCGCAGGTAGCATCGCTTAAAGTGATGCCCTGCGTCTCACGAAGAGCAAAGCGAGTCAATGACAACCTTAACCGGTATCGACGAGTTTTGCATTGAACGTCGCATGTAGCATCGCTTAAAGTGATGCCTTGCGTTGCACGAAGAACAAAGCGAGTCAATGACAGTTACATATACGACAGCAGCGGTTTGCATGCAAACCGCTGCTGTCGTATATGACTCACCCGTCGAGAATTATTTCTTTGGATGAGCAATGAGATACTCGGCAATCTGTACAGCGTTGAGTGCTGCACCTTTCTTTATCTGGTCTCCCACAATCCACATGAGAATGCCGTTAGGATTTGTGATGTCCTTGCGTATGCGGCCAACATATACAGGGTCATGTCCGGCAAGGAACAACGGCATCGGATATACCTTCTCCTCGGGGTTGTCCATGAGGATGAGACCTTCGCCTTCTGCAATGGCGCAGCGCACCTCCTCGACCGACAGCGGGCGTTCTGTCTCTATCCACAGCGACTGTGAGTGCGAGCGCAAGGCAGGGACACGTACACACTGTGCACCGACCTCGATGTCGCTGTGCATTATCTTTCGTGTCTCATTATACATTTTCATCTCCTCCTTGGTGTAGCCGTTTTCTGTGAAGACATCGATTTGCGGTATGACGTTGAATGCCAGCTGATAGGCGAATTTCTCAACAGTGGGCTCCTCGCCAGCAAGCACCTGACGGTACTGCTCATAAAGTTCAGCCATTGCTGCTGCGCCGGCACCGCTTGCCGCCTGATATGTCGATGAATGCACGCGCTTGATGTGAGAGAGGTTCTCTATTGCCTTTAGGGCCACCACCATCTGTATTGTTGTACAGTTGGGGTTGGCAATGATGTTGCGTGGGCGGTTATATGCGTCGGTGGGGTTCACCTCGGGCACCACAAGGGGCACATCGCTGTCCATGCGGAATGCGCTCGAGTTGTCAATCATCACAGTGCCATGCTTTGTTATGGTTTCTGCGAACTCTTTTGAAACGCTGCCGCCTGCCGATACAAAGGCATAGTCGATGCCCATGAAGTCGTCGTTGTGCTTAAGCTCTTTCACAACATATTCTTTACCGCGGTAGTTATACACCTGGCCGGCACTGCGTGCCGAACCGAAAAGCACCAGTTCGTCAAACGGGAAATTTCTTTCATCGAGAACGCGAAGGAATTCTTGTCCTACAGCTCCGCTGACACCTACGATTGCAATCTTCATCTTAGTCTATTGTTTGATAGTCAGTTCTGTCATGTAACGGAGCCTTGTCTGTGCCCCGTCGTCCTATTGGGGTACAAAATTACTTAAAAAATAGATATGTATGCTCCTCTGTTGCTATTTTTTTGTATTTTCGCTTGTTGAATATGAACTTCTTTGCACATTTATGGGAGAATACTGGTTGCAGCGCGGAGAGCTCTTGCTCGGCGAAGAGAAACAAAAACGGCTAAGAAATGCGCATCTGCTCATTGTTGGTCTTGGCGGAGTCGGTTCCTGGGCTGCCGAGATGCTGTGCCGCGCAGGTGTGGGGCAGTTTACCATTGTAGATGCCGACGTGGTCGATGTAACCAATATAAACAGGCAGATGCCGGCACTCCATTCCACGGTAGGCATGGCAAAGTGTGATGTAGTTGCGCAACGTCTCAGGGCGATAAATCCCGATGTACTGCTCGATGCAAGAACCTTGTTCATCGACGAGGAGAATATTCCCGGCCTGCTCGACGGGAGCAGTTTCGACTATGTCATCGATGCCATAGATTCCCTTGAACCTAAATGTGCTCTCATAAGGAACTGTTGGGAAAGGCGTGTGAGAATAGTCTCAAGTATGGGAGCCGGAGCAAAATGCAACCTCGACGGCATACGTTCCGGCGAGTTGTGGAAGACCGAACATTGCACACTGGCGAAGAATGTGCGTCGCATGCTTCGTGATTTCAAGGGCAAGGAGAAACTGCCTGTCGTCTATAGTACGGAACCGCCACGCAAGGATGCTATATGCCCCAACCCAAAGGGCGGAAAGCCTATAATAGGCTCACTTGCGTACTTCACGGCCACGTTCGGTTGCTATTTGTCGGAACATGTAATAAAAGAGATATGATAGAGATAACCAATCTGACAAAACGGTTCGGTGATTTGCAGGTACTTAAAGGTGTCAGCCTGAAAGTGGAGAGAGGAGAGATTATAAGTATCGTCGGGCCGAGCGGAGCCGGCAAGACAACACTGCTGCAACTCATAGGCACCCTTGACAAGCCCGATGGCGGCAGCATAGTGTTCGATGGTGAGGACCTGTGCCGTATGAGCAAGAAACGGCTTGCGGCATTCCGCAACAGGCATATAGGTTTTGTGTTCCAGTTTCATCAGTTGATGCCCGAATTCACAGCCCTTGAGAATGTCATGATGCCGGCACTTATTGCCGGGAGAAACCGTCAGGAGGCCGAGAAAGAAGCCCTCGAACTGCTTGCTCTCATGGGGCTTGAGAATCGTGCGCACCACAAGCCTGCCGAGATGTCGGGAGGCGAGAACCAGCGTGTAGCGGTTGCCCGTGCACTCATAAACCGTCCCGATGTTGTGCTTGCCGATGAACCCTCGGGCAGTCTCGACAGCAAGAACAAGGAAGAACTTCACAACCTCTTCTTTAAGTTAAGGGAAAAATTCGGGCAGACATTCATAATAGTTACACACGACGAGAATCTTGCCCTGTTGACTGACAGAACAATAAGAATGGTCGACGGGAATATTGAAGGGTAGTTTATTGTTAATAAATATTAAATTAATAACAGGCGATTTTACTTTGCCTGTAATAGCCTGTCCAATAAGTGATAATGAATGTGATGTTCATTGTTTTTCAATGTTTGTCTTTTACGGCTCCTACGGGAGCCGTAATTGTTGGATAGCAACGACATGCTTTTGTCTGTAATTGATTATTATAATTTGAAAAAAGATATGATGAAAAGAATTGCAATCGTTTTTTTTGCAGCAATGTTGTTTGCAGCAGCAAGTGCACAGAATGATGGGCAGCGCCGTCACCGTGAGTTTAATCCCGAAGATATGGCTTTGATGCAGACAGCCCGTATACACGAAGCTGTGAAACTCGACAGTGTACAATATCAGGCGATATTCCTGATAAATTATGCCGACGCGCTCACTATGCAGGATAGCATGAAGGCACGACGCGAACGTTACGACAAGATGCGTGCCAACGGAGAGCGTCCGCAACGCATGCAGTACAGCGAAGAGCAGATGAAGATGCGCCGTGAAGTCGAAAGACAGCGTCGCGAGGTGCGTAATGAAAAGTTCAAGCAGATATTGTCGCCCGAACAGTTCGAGAGTTTCATCAAGATGGAAGAGCAACAGATGAAGAAGATGAGAGAGGGCAGAAGGGGGCATGGACGACAGGGCAGGAACGGTGGCAGCCCCGGTCAAAGATAATTTGCGTTGTTAACGTCAACTAAACAACACCACTCCTCTGCTTGGACAACCAAGCAGAGGAGTGGTGCTATATTCTATTTTCTCTCAGGCTGTCACTTGACGAGCATAACTCTGCCATTCACTATATAAAGTCCCTTGGTGGGGTGCTCTACTCTGCGGCCTTGTAGGTCGTAGATTCCTACTTTTTCCTTTCTCATTTCTACTTTCTCTACGCCTGTTGTGCCACCGAAGTCGAAGCGGTAGCCGGCGCTGAGCTGGGTGCCGGGGGCACTGGTGTCTAACTCGCCGTCTTCTATCTTTATCTCGCCAAGGAGCATATAGGCTTTGTTGGCGTTGTTGAGGAAGCGGCCTTCACCGTTAAGCTCGGCGAGGTACATGCCTACTATGCCGTCTACTTG
>JAEIGA010002081.1_pt1 | contig 31918 bp, 39 predicted proteins | sample 9270691 | NCBI WGS metagenome assembly JAEIGA01 (sample SAMN17057246, study PRJNA624740) | gut metagenome | biome: biome; isolation source: fecal sample | host: Bos grunniens | place: China: Xizang | collected 2019
CTTGAAGCAAGTGAGGCAAGAGCAAAGGCTATTGAGGATGCAAAAAGTCAAGGGTTTGTAAGTAACAACTCTAAACTTTTTTCAGAAGTCTTTGAGGAGTGGATAACCTCACAGGCAGATACTAAATCACCTAACACCATAAAAAGACATAGAAGCCTTTATAATAATCATTTAAGATATGTTTTTGGTGATAGGTATATAATCTCTATATCAGGTCAAGAACTTGATGACTTTATGAATGGCTTGGGGAAACCTACTACTGATTGCAAGTATAAAAGACAAATTGTGTATAGTAGTGAATATATCAATGGTTTTTATAAGACCTTGTTTGGTATTTTCTCTTTTGCAAAGCGTAATGGTTATGTTAAAGAGAATAGAATGTTAGAAGTTGAGAAAGTCAGAGATAGAGGAACACAGAGAAGAGTTGGTGTTAGGATACCAGATGAAGACTTGGCAAAATTAGAGGAAAGATTAAGAACCACAAACCTACACAGTTCTTTCTATATAGGTTTACTTACAGGTTTAAGAGTGTCAGAGATTTTTGGTTTGACTTTTGAGGACATAGATTTTCAGCATAGAAAAATAAAAGTAAACAAACAGATGCTCTATATAGATAAGTGTTGGACTTTGACAGAACTGAAAACAGATGAAGCAGAGCGTGAGGTTGTATTTAATGAAGACCTTTATGTTTATCTTACTATACTGTATGAAAAGCGTATAAAAGAAAAAGAAGAAATGGGTACAGCATACAGAGATACAGAAAAAGTTAGGGTTTATACAGAAGATGGTGAGGAACTGTATTTATCAGGTCTTAACTTTATAAATAGAAAACCAAATGGTGAATTTTTAACCCCTGATAGTGGTAAGATAGTACAGAGAATTGCAAAAGAAGATTTGGGTATTAAGTTTAGGTGGCACGATTTAAGACACACTTATGCCACTATTGCTGCAAATGAATTGCACGTAAATATTAACTTTTTGAAAAAACAATTAGGTCATAAAAAAATTGAAAGCACCATACATTACTATACACAAGTAAGTCCAGAGGTTGAAGAAGAAAGTAGAGCAATCATACAAGGTATAGGTGTAAAACCAATTATAGAGGGTTATGAAGAAGATTTAGCCATAGAGCAAAGTGGAAAAAAATTGGAAAATCAGCCTAAATATACTTTTGTGAATGGTAAATTAAAAACTAAATAACACTATATATATCAAATTATGCAAAATATTTAATACTATATGTTGTGGAGTGATTAAAAATGTGGTAATTAAAGTTTCACAATGAACTATGACATGGGCGTGCATTAGCTGGACTTTTAGCACACTGGTTCAAATAATCAATAAATGGCTTAAATACTATACTTTAGAGAGTGTGGGTGGGTGTTTTTAGACACCCACCCACACTTGCATAAAGAGGTCTTAACAAAATCAAATTGGAAGAAAAGGTGGAAAATGATATTTGTTTTTCCACCTTATTTTTATGTTTTCCACCCACTTTTTGAATATTTTCCACTTTTTTCTTGACTACAGCCCTTTTAGCACGATAAACTTATAGTGAAAAACTATAAATTGCTATAGGGAGGACAATTTCTATGAGTGTAAAAGATTTATTATGGTGTGAAGTAAAGGAGAACAGCCAGCCACATTTGAACTTGGAGTATCAAAGGACAAAAGCAAGAGTGGATGATGCGGTAACTGCTCTATTTCAATCTATGACACCAGCACAAAGGGTTATGATGGACCAAACCATACTGCAACAGATTGACAGCCTTATGGAACTCCAGCAAATGCTGACCTTTGACGCTACTTTTTCTGTTCTTAATCGTGCGTGGAGAGAAATGCTTTTAGGTGAGAGATTTGAGCCAGAAGATTTCGAGGTGTAATTATGTTTGACTTTGAAGATTATGAAAATTTATCAGATTATGAGTTTACATATCCTGCTTTTGAAGTTTTACAGCATACATACAATGTTGCTCTGAAAAGAAAAGAAGTAAGTTTACCTGCTTGTACTTTTCAAGACTTTATCATAAAGCACACAAAGTTTAGGATATCACACGGTTATAGAAAATACAGAGAGTTTGAGGCTGAATGGGTAAAATTATATGATTATATTGTTGAGATAGAAAAAGAATATAGTGGTAAATCTGACACAGATAATTTGGAAAAAGCAACAATCTTATTTGACCAAGCACTCCTTCTCTATCACGAAGGCAACCCACTACCACCTTATCTACTTCCTTGATTTTTTTTTCAACCTATTTTATGGGGGAAATCGTTTTGACGATTTCCCCCATTCTTTGTTATAAGTGAGTTTTAATTTTTGAGAGTGGACATATATAAGATAAAAGTATAACAGTTTGGTATTTTCTCGTAGGACATTGTAAGACATAAAAATAAAATCATTGGACAAAATAATATATTTTTAATTGTAAGTAGTAAATGAAGAAAAATTAAAAAGTATTGAAAAATCAATGAAAGTAGGTGAAAACAATGACAAAACAAGATGGTAAGATTTCAGTTAGAGTTAGTTCAGAGGTTAGAAATGATTTAATCAAGTTATCAGAAGAATTAGGTATTAGTTTTAGTTCTGTGATAAAAATGGCATTGGTAGATTTTATAAAAAATAGTAGTAAATAATGTAAGTTTTTGGAGGGTTTTAATTATGAAAAAGACTGTATTAGATAGGTTAGCAACATTAAAAGAGAAATCAATTAAGTTGCAAATGAAATTAGGTAATATTGAAAGCAAATGTGCTTATGCAAATGCTGAAAAGTTTAAGTTCTTTAAGGTGGAAATTGAGGATGCTTTGGTTGGTTTGGAAGAAACAATAACAAGTGTAGAAGTTGAATTAGAGAGAATGGAACAGTTAGCAGAAATGAAATGGTTTAAGGAAACAGGTGAAGATTTTACATTTTATGTAGAAGAAGAAATAAAAGCAGGTACAAAGCAGGTAAAGAAAAAGATAAATCAGATTTCAGATTTATTCAGTTTAGCAGTAAATTAAAGGGAGAGATATTTTATGGAAAAGAAAAGATTTATTGAAGTTTATCATAGTTTTAGAAAATTTTTTAAGGATAGTTGTTGCGCTATACTTTCAATCTTATATAAGCATAACAAAAAACAATCACTTCTTCCTACTTATACAGAAAATATTGCAGGTAATCTTATGGCAGCAGCACGTATAGGTAATAAAGAGATAGAGTATGGTAATGGTTATATAAATGTAAATCAGGCGTTAGGACTTTTAGATAGTGGTTTAACTATTGCAGGAGAAAACCCAGACAAATATCTTCCAAAAGTTTGGAAAGGTAGTGTTGAAGAAGAGATATTGAGTAATACCTATTGGGCTTTAACCTGCATAGATGATATGTATAGAAAACGTGCAGAAGTGGGTTTTATACTTGATAGAAATAAAGTTGAAATTGGTAAAAGTGGTTATAGTGAGAAGTTGCAGAGAGATTTACCTTTTTATATGACTATTTTTGATAAGAGAATATTCTTTATAGACCCTATCAGAGGTATAGTATATAAAAGTAAAGAAAATAGATTTAGTGATTATATTGGTTTTTCAAAGCGTGGTAGTGAAGTTTATTATAATGGCTGGAAAATTGCAGAAGAAGTTGTTGGTGGAGTTGATGTTAAAATAGATTTTGAAGTAGATATGAAAGACTTAAAAAAGTCAGAAAAAGAAGAATTATGGGCGCAAGGGTTTGATATTAAGAATACAGAGTGGCTTACCACTCATTTAGGCTATTTAGGTGGTAGTAATACATATATACGCTCTCATACCTTTATAATGTTAATGGTTTATGGTTTTGATGCTGTAAAATACTCTTTAATGGAAAGACACAGTATTATGACAACAGACCACCAGAACAGTAAACATAATGATAATAGAATAGATAATTTAGCATTGGTAACTCGTACTGCTAATAATCAGAAAAAAGATACAAACTTAAAGATTTTTAATTATGGTATGTACTTTATGGGTTTAGAGCAACCAGAAGAAAAAGAAAAAGTGGTAAATAGACAGTTAAGTAAAGAAGAAATGAGAAAAGAGACAGAAGAAGCATTAGCAGAATTGGAATTATTACATAAAAATATGACAGCAGAAGATTATGCAGCAAAGTATGGTTTTATAATAGTTGAGTAATGTATTTAGATAGTAAATACAGTATTGGTTAAAGGATGACAAAGAAAAATAAAATAAGTGTATTTAGATAGTAAATACAGTATTGATATTGAATTATAAGGGTTTTATATTTTTACTGTATTTAGTTCTAAATACAGTATAGGAGAGATAGAAATGAAAAAGTCAAATTTGTTATTCCTTGAAACATTAGCAGTATCACCTGCTGAAAAAGTAGAGATAAAAAAAGCGTTAGATAGGCGTTATAGTCTTGAATGGGTAAATGCAAGAAATGAGTTAAAAGGCTTGTGCGAAATCAGAACAGAAGAAAAGAAAAAGAGAAAATTACAAGCATTATTAACAGAAGATAAGATAAATCAGTTAGTAAAAATAGATGATATATTATTAGCATATATAGAAGAATTGTGGAATATGGGTTATAGTTCAGCGGCAATCAGTAAAGCCTTGTACTGTTCAGTGTCTGCACCAAGAATATCCCAGATAATGCAACCTGTAACGGTAAGAAAAAGAGGACAAGTAATAGAATTATTAGAAGATTTTGAATTAGATTTTAATTTAGATTTGTGGAGATTAAAAACAACAGGTGTATATAGGCAAGGTCCAAGAATTACAGAGCAAGAAAAAGAAGTATTTAAGAAATTAAGAAGTAAAGGTTATTCAGTAACCTATATAGCAAATATAACAGGCAGAAGTGAAAATGCAGTTAGAAAGTGGGTGAAGTAATTATGAATTTAGGTATAAAAGATAATATGAAAATTGCAGAAAAATATTGTTTAAATCCAGAGGGTTGTCCTAAACTTAAAGGAATTACAGATTACAATGAGAAGTTAAGTAAATGTGCAGGATGCACCAACTATCTCAATAAGATAGATTTGGTAGAACTTTTAAGAGAATTACATAATACTGCACCTACTCCTACTTCTTCTCAATCAAAATCAAGGCGTAATACTAACGGTAAAAATACAGAACAAAGCACCACTATGATAAAGAAAATATTAGACTTAAATGATGGTGGTTATACAATAAATGGGATATGTAAAGAGTTAGGTTTGCAGTATAGAACAGTAAAGAATGTTCTGACATTAGGGTTTAAAAATGAAGCCTCAAATGAAAAAGTAAGAAATGTAATGAAGGAGTTAGAGAGTTAATTTCTCTCTAACTTTTTTTATTTAAATTTTATAATTATTTTTCTGTGTAATTACAATCAATTTTTGAGTTTTTACATTTTTGACTTTGGACATATATAAAACTTTTTTACTTATTTATTTTAAAATGGACAGTTGTTTGGACAGTTGCTTGTATTATTAATAAGAACAAATATAAATATATAATAAATAATAAAATCATTTTGAAAACGGTAATATTAAAGGAACATTGGAAATATAATCTTTTCTCCTTGTTTAGTCAGGAGTGTTTGCGTGTGTCAGGAGTGATATTGAGTGCAAGAGTTTAGGTGTAAGAAGTGTGGCAGTTTGTTATATAAAGGTGAGTATAAAGGTGTAATAGAAATCAAGTGTAAAAAGTGTGGTTGCATAGGTAGATATGAGAAAAAGATAATAATTAAGGAGTGATTTTATGCCTTATATATTTAGTAGTAAGCCTAAAATTATATTAGATTGGTTAGAAATGCGCCCTGAATTAAGAGAAGAAAAAATAATGTTATTCAAGGCTAATTATATACCTAAAGTAAATGTTAAGGAAACAAGTGCGTGTGCAGTTAATATTACTTATGTTTTAGATAAATTGGAATTAGGTAGTGAAATAACATTTGAAGAACTTGAAAAGGAATTATGCGAGTTAAAATTTGAATTTGGTGGAGTTAGTATAGAATGTCCTTTTGATATTTTCTTTTGTATAAGTGATAAAGAAATAGATGAGAAATATGGTGACGAATTATATTTTATTCTTGGTGGTGCTATTGGGTATTATAATGCAGACAATAGGAGTGATTTTTGTGGAGAAGAAGATATATTGTTGCGATAAGTGCAAGCGTCAGGTTGCAGTAGGAGTTTTTGAGGGTTGGGTTGATTTAGCGTGTCCGCATTGTAAGGCACTATTAAGGTTGATAGGTGGTAAGGCAATAAGTAGAGATTTTATAAGTGGAAATAAGGAGTGATTACAATGCCAACAGGTGAAAATAATATAAAACTATTTTTTGAAGATAGTGATGGTAATAAAGTTGAATTTAATGGATATGCAGAGCGTAAGGAGAGTGTTGATATTATGGAACATAAGAAGTTAAAAATAATGATTGAATGTCCTGAGGATTATAGAGATTTTGCGTTTGATTTGCTTTCAGATATAGTTAAAACATTGGGTGAAGAAGAAACAGATTTTAATGTAGAAGTGAAAGAAATGGCATTAAATACAAAGATTTCTGTAATAACAGATTATGTAAGAACAGAATAATAGGAGTGATTTCAATGAAAGAAAATAAAAGTAATGGTAGTAGTGGTGTAGGTTTTATAGGTTTATTGCAGGTAGCATTTATAGTATTAAAATTGTTGAAAGTAATAAATTGGAGTTGGTTTTGGGTTTTAAGTCCATCCATTGTTCCTTTAATTATTTATATTGTTTTTTTAATTATTGTGCTTATATTTATAAGATAAAAAATAGGAGTGATTTTTATGGATAGACCTTATGAACAGAATTTATATACTTATGAAGTAGTAGAAACTGGTGATATATTTAATTATATTAGCGTATTCAATTTAGATGGTGAACTTACGCATATAGAAGTTTATAAAAATGGTAATCTAAACCATAGTATTTCAGTTGTAAAAGGTGAAGTTGAATTACCAAAAGAAGAAGTAAGAACACAGAAAATATATGATGCTACTAAATATTATGTTGAAGAAGTACCAGATTATATACAATAAGGAGTGATTACAATGCCTGTTAAATTAGCATATTCATTATTTAAGAAATTAAAAAAAGACTATAATTATAGGACTTTTACATTTTATTTTATGAGTAATGATGGTAAATGTAAATCAAAGAAAATAACCTGCTCGTATAGTAGTTTTATCAAGTTATTATATAGTGTAATACAAAATGGTTATGCAGGTTTTGGTAATGTGGGTAAAATGGTGTTTATATGCTCTATAACTAAAACAGTTACAAAGAAATCAAGCGCAATAGACAAGTATATTAATGGTAAGCAAAACTCCTTTGTTCTTACTGAGGATTTTGCTTTTGTGGAAGAAATAGATGGAGAACCTGATTTTGTAAATTTCGTAACTGATATTTCAAGTAGCCAAGATTATGATATATCTTTTAAAACACTTGAAGGTGATATATTTTCTTGTAAATATATATGGAATACAGAGGATTGTCTTGAAGGTGTAGTTAATTTTTGTAATGGTAAATATGTTGGAACAATGACAGTTAAACATGTGAGTGAAGATATAGATTAGGAGTGATTTCTTGTGAAAGGCGTATTTTATAAGCGTAAAGATAGAACACTCGTGGGCAAATTATTAGAGTTATCAGATAATTTAGAAGAAATCAGTAAAGAGTTTGAGAGTGTAGAAGATAAAGATTATTTGAATTGGATTGAGGTATGCTTGGGTGCTTTACAGTATCAAATTTATGATTATTTAGAGAAAATAAGTCAGTCCTATAGAGAGGACAAGCCAGAAGGAGTGAGTTCAATGAATTTGGACGAAATAATGGTGTGTTTAGAAGATAATGGTTTTGAGTTTGATAGTATAGATTTTGGTAAATATGGTGTTCGTGTGCTAAAAGAGATTGAAAACAAGGATATACCTATTATATGGGTAGATAATTATGAGAAGTTGGAAGAAATATGTAAGATTTTAAGGGGTTGATTTAATTGAATTTACATAAATTGATTTTAACTAAAAATGACTGCTATAAGAAAAACCAATGGATGACACCAAAAGGCATAATGGTACATTCAACAGGTGCAGAAAATCCTACCTTAAAGCGTTATGTTGGTCCAGACGATGGGCTATTAGGTGTAAATACAAATAATAATCATTGGAATATGGGTGGTGTTGGTGCGTGTGTTCACGCCTTTATAGGTAAGTTAAAGGACGGAACTATTGCAACTTATCAAACACTTCCCTGGACTATGAGGGGTTGGCATTGTAAAGGTAGTGGTAATAATTATTTAATTTCGTTTGAAATTTGTGAGGACGGTTTGAATGATAGAACTTATTTTAATAAGGTCTATAAAGAAGCAGTTGAGTTATGTGCTTACTTGTGTAAGGAGTTTAATTTAAGTCCTAATAGTATAATCTGTCATAGTGAGGGTTATGCAAAAGGTATAGCAAGTAATCACTCAGACGTAATGCATTGGTTTCCAAAGCATAATAAGAATATGAATATATTTAGAAAAGACGTAGAAACAGAGTTAAATCGTACAAAAGGAGTTGAAGAAACTATGACAGAGCAGGAATTAAATAAAATGGTAGAAAGAACAGTAGCGGTAAAAATTAAAGAATATTTTGAGAAAATGGCAGAGTTGCCAGATTTTTCAGAATGGAGTAAAGAAGATATGATGCGTGCTATGGAAATGGGTATAACAGATGGTAGCAGACCACACGCATTTACAACAAGAGAAGAATGTGCGGTAATGGCAAAGCGTGCGGCAGAATATTTAGCAAATTTGGGATAAACAACGTGAAACGTGTCAAGGTGTAGTGAGCGTGTGCCACGTCAATATCAGATTATGTAAAATATTTTATATTTCATTTTTGAGTTTGGACACATACACCTTACAAATGGACAGTTAGATATAATATATATTAGAATGTATAATAACTATAAATTTTTTTATTCATAATTTCAATGAGATTTTTCATTGTTTTTTCTCCTTTTTTATTTTGAAGTGTAGAACAATATGGGTATTTATGGGGTTCGAGGCCCCACTACATTTTGCCTATGGGCTAATAGGTCTTTTTCATAAAAATCACCTACTTTATAGGGCGATTTTGTAAATCGCCCTATTGAGTAAGGGAAAAAGACTTTTGGTTAGTGAAGATAAGACTAAATGAAAAGGCGTGATTTTTATGAGAAAAGAAGAAAAAAGAACTGAAACAGAAAAACAGATGTTTAATGCAGGTTGGATAGGTGGTTATAAGGAAGGTTTTGAAGCAGGTTTATCAGAAGTTGACGATGGTTATAGTTGTGATTATGACGAGGAAGATTGTGATATAGCAGAAACCCACCATCGTAAAAAGATAAGGAACTTTGTAAAGAGTTATATTAATTGTGCAGTTTGTGAAGATATTTGTCCTATAACAGAAGATTTAGAAGAAGATTATGACGAAGATAATGACGAGTTTATACTGGGTTATAATCAGGGTTATAAAAAAGGTTATATAGCAAGAATGGAAGAAGAGGACGAAGAATATTCAGACGAGATTGACGAACTTTTAGAAGATTGTGGTAGTATGAGAGAGGCTTATGACTTGGGTGTTCTTCAAGGTTTAGATGAGGGTTATAATAATTGTTTAGAAGAACAATCCTGTAGAGAGGACTGTTTGGTTGAGCCAGAGTATGATACAGAGTTTTTAGCATATATAAAAGAACTTCAAGATAGAGTGAGTAGATTACATAAATATTCAGATAATAATGGTTTTAAGCAAGAAATTTATGATATTTTTCATTTAATAACAGTTATAACAGAACACCAAGTAATGCAACCCGTATATAGATATTGGGTAGATTTAGAAGATAATTAAATAATGCAAATAACTACTGAAAGACACATACAGCAACTTATAATTTTTGATAATTCTGCCTTTTAAGCAAGTGGTCGTAGGTTCGAGTCCTACCTATCTATTCGTAGATAGTAGCTCAGATGGTAGAGCACTTTTATCATTTGTGTTTTGTGTAGTTAATATAAAAAGTTAGAGCGCCTTTGAGTGCCAAGAGATTGGTATTCAAAGGTGTTTTTTTATTTTGTAAGAAGTCTGTAGCAGTCTGCAGGAGATTTGAAGAAAATGAGGTGGTATAGAGTGAGTGCAGAAAGACAAGAGATGGCGTATGAACTCTATAAAACTTTGGGTGAAAAGAGGACATACGGACAGGTAGCAGAGATTATGGGGTTAAAGGAGAAAACTATTCAGACTTGGGGTTATAAGAACAAGTGGCAGGATAGATTGAAAGAAGATTATAAAGAGAAGACAGCGGAGATAAGACAAAAGTGTGAAGAATTAGAGTTATTGGGTATTGATACAGCCCTTGCTGCTTTGAACTTGATAAAGAGCAGAATAGAGAGTGGTAAGTTGGGTAAGGAAACTGCACAGACTTATGAGGCATTTTTAAGAACACCACTTGAATTATTGGGTGTAGGTGAAACCGTCAAAGACCAGACAGCGTGCGTGTTGCCAAGTGCAGATACAGAAAATAAAATTGAAGTAACTTGGCAGATAGTGAAAATGTGAGGTGTAGTATATGAAAGTAAATATACAAGTTGCACCTGTGTATGCTGAATTCTTACAACTGTTTTTTGATAGTCCATATAAACAATTCTCTTTATATAGTGGTCGTGGTGCAGGTAAAACAACACTTGCAGAAGATTTAAGCCTTAATGTTGTAATGACTATTGGTTGTGTTTTTTGGACAAGAGCAAATTATAACACATTAAGAGATAGTTGTTTTCAAGGGTTGATAACAAGAATACACGAGTTAGGACTTGGTGCTTATTTTGATATTGGTTATAGTCCACTAATTATTAAATGTAAAATTACAGGTTATGCTATACAGTTTAAGGGTTTGAAAGATTTTCAGAAGTCGAAAGGATTAAACCCCTTAAAAGGTAGTTGTAAATTGATAGTACATGAAGAAGTACAAGAAATAACAACAGAGGCAATATGTAGTGAGTTTAATACTACAATAATTCGTGGTGAAAGTGACGATTGTAAAGTTTTATACTTAATGAACCCATTACCAGATAAAAATGCGTGGCAAAATCAAGATTTAAGAGAAACCATAGAAAACTTCAGATATTGTCTTAAAACTTGTTATACTGACCTGCCTCGTGAATGGTTGGGTGAAACTTTTATAGAAACTGCTGAAAGATTAAAAGAAAGCAATTACAAGTTATACAGATACAGATATTTAGGTGAAGCAGTAAGTCCAGAGGACGCAATATTTGAAAATTTGAAAGTTCAAGAAATATCAGACGAGAGCATAGAGCGTTGGATAAGAGAAGACGAAAATCTATTTGTAGGTTTGGACTTTGGGTATAAGCCTGACCCCAATGCTGCAAATATGATGTACTACGATACTGATGCTCGTGTTTTGTATATATTTATGGAGTTCCAACAAGGAGAGTTAAATAATCAACAAATATCAGACGGTTTATTAACTGCGGGTTTTACAACTGACTACATAATAACTGCTGATAACTGTGATAAAGATATATCAGACCTAAACTCATTTGGTTGGTCTGTAAGACCAGCAATAAAAGGTCCAGGCAGTAGAGATAAGGGTTTTAAGTGGTTATGTGGTTTAAGTCAGATAGTAATAGACCCTATAAGGTGTCCTAAAACAGCAAATGAGTTTGAAAGTTATGTATATAAAGCAAATAAAGAAGGTGTAATAACGGGGTTATTCCCTGAAGGACAAGACGACCACCATATTGCAGCCGTTAGGTATGCTATGGAAAGTGTATGGCGTAGAAAAGGGATGTGATAATAATGGGAATTTTTAATAATTTTTTTCAAAGGTGGTGGAATTCAGATATGACAACACTCAAAACAAACAATACAGAAGATATGTTTTATAACGAAGATATTAAGTTATGGTATGACCTTTATAATCAAGAAGTTATTTTTGATAGAAAATCAAAGAGTTTAAATTTACCAAAGGCAATTACTGACGAAATCAGTAAAGCGACCATAAATGAGTTTAATTTTGATTTAGTGAGTAAGAATACAGATTTGGGTTACATATCAAAGTTTATAAGCAAAAATAAAGTGTTATTAGTAAATCACTTGTGTATAGGTGGTGCAGTAGCGTTAAAGCCTTATATAGAAGGTAAAAGAGTTGGTGTTGTGATAGTTCCTGCTACTAATTTTAAGGCTGATTTTGATAGTTTTGGAGAGTTAAAATCTTGCTTATTTAAGAGTGTAATTTATGAAGGTGATAAAGTCTTTACTCTTGTAGAAAATCATTTGTATGACAAAAATAACAGGGTTTATAGAATAGATTACACACTATATAAGGCAGTATCAAATGGCTTAAATAATGATGTTGGTATGGGTTCACAAGTTCCCTTATCTTCTTGTTCAGAAACAGCAAAATTAAATGATTTTGTAGTAATTGAAGATGTAAATAGACATTTGTGTGTAGTTAAAACATTGAACAATACAATTTATCAGAATGTTGGACAATCTGCGTATGCAGGCGCCGTGAGCCTCATAAATGAGGCTTACAAGCAATTCAATAGAGTGTTATGGGAATATGAAGGTGGAGAGTTAGCGATACAAGCAAATGCGGAGTATTTTCATAAGGTTGGTAGTAGTAATAAGAAACAAAATTATGAAATGCCTGCTGGTAAAGAAAGGTTATTTCATCTTATGTTTGGTGCCTCAAATGAGTTCAGTATGAATACATTTGCACCACAGTTAAGAGATAGTTCTTATTGGGTAGGTTTTAACAATATTTTGAGAAGAATTGAGTTTAATTGTGGTTTGTCCTATGGTGTTTTATCAGATGCAAATTACAAAGAAATGACAGCAACAGAGATTATAAGCAGTAAACAAAGATTTTACATAACAATCTCCACAATAAGAGATATTTTGAAAGAGTTAATAAGTGAAATTGTAGAGAATGTTGGTACTCTATCTTCTGTTTTGAATAATGGTTTGGTTGATACAAAATACACATTAGATTTTGATATTGAAGACGGTATTTTAACAACCACAAAAGAACAAATAGAAGAAAAATTATTACTATTGACAAACGGTATTATTACTGTTGATGAGTTCAAAGATTGGTATTTTAAGCGTGTTAGTAAGTAGCCTTGTGCTATTTCTATATAAACAACCTAACAGGCACTGACCTGTATAAAAAAGTATTGGGGGTTATTTTAATGGATATTTTAGAAATCTTGAAAAAGTATGGGTTGGAATTAAGTGAAGAAAGTAAATCAGATTTTGACAAGGATTTTCGTAAGTCTTTTAAGAGTGCTGCAGAACTTCAAAAGGTAAAAACTGAATTAAGTACTGTTCAGGCTGACCTTGATAAAGCAAACGAAACTATTGAAAACTCAAAGGCATTAAGTTCACAATCTGCTGATGCAGAGAAACAATATAAGGACGAAATTGAAAAGTATAAGACAGAATTGGCTGAAATTAAATTTAAGTCTTTATTAGATACAGAATTAAAAGGTGTTGAGTTTTCTTCTGAACGTGTCAAATCAAGTATAGTTGCAGATATAAAAGCAAAAGGATTTGAAGAGAAAGATGGTAAACTAACGGGGTTATCCGAATATATGAAAGAATTGTATGAGAAAGAGCCACAGTCCTTTAAGTCAGTTGATGAGAGCATACATACTTGGGGTTCTTCAACTTCTAACCAAAAAGAAACAAAACCAGCCAAGGAAGATTGGCAAAACAAAATTTATTAATATTAAGGAGTTGAATTATTATGTCAAAGATAACAAGTTTAAGTATCTATTTAGAGAATGGTACTGATAAGGACTTTTTGAAAGAAAGTTATGGTAAGGTAATTGATAATATTCAGAGTAAAAATATTTCTTCTGAATTAAAAAATCAGGAGTTAAGTGGTGATATTAACTCTGGTTCAGTAGAAGCAAAGCGTTTTGAGAATGCTGCTTCTGCAGATTATGGTACTGCTCGTGCAGGTGGTAAAGGTGCAAATGTAAAGGCAAGACCTGTAACAGTTGCACTTGACACAGATAAAGAAATAATTGAAGAAGTTGAAGACAAGGATGTTGCTTTATATGGTGTTGAAGGTTTTATTGAAAGACGTTTAAGAAATCACGAAATGGTTTTATCAAAAGAACTTGAAAGAGCATTTTTCAATGAGGCTGTTGCTGCTGGTTCAGAAGTAACATTAACAGCAACAGATACAGCAGCAAAGGTAGACGAAGCAATTGTTAAGTTGGAAAAAACAAAGAACAAGTTTGTAAATGGTGTAGATAGAATGTATATGACAGTTGTAGCAGACCCACAGATTTATACAGAATTACAGAGCAAAATAGACACATTGGCTAATCCTAATGTAAATTCTGCTTCTGCTACAATCAACGAATATCATGGTTGCAGAATTAAGAAATCAACAGATTTACCTGCTAATACAGACTTTATTGTAATGGTAGATGGTTCTGTTGCTCAGCCTGTAAGATATAAAATGAGTGATTTAGCACCTATTCCTATGAGTAATGCTTATTCATTTGGTATTTTCTATTCTTACGGAACAAAGGCTGTTGCTCCTGACTTAATTTTAGTTGCAAAATCTGCTGAATAATCAATACATAATCTCTATATTGGTGGGTGGTGCTTGTAGCACCACCCACCCAGATAAGCGAGGTGTTGAGAGTGCTTACAGTTGAATTATTAGACAATATTCTCCCTACTTTGTATCTTACAAGTGAGTTGGAAGAAATTAAGTGGAGTTCTGTAAGTGATACAGATAAATTGGTACTTATAACAAAAGCAGAAGACTTTTTATCAAACATACCTTTTGAAAATGGTGCAGAAGATAGTCCAAACTTTGAAACAGACTTAAATAAAGCATTATGTTGTATTGTTTATGATTACTTGAATGTATCTAATACACGCTATGCAGAAATTAAAGCGGGTTTGAAAAGTTATAGTGGTCCAGATGTATCAGAAAGTTATGTAGATATAAAAGACTTCAATCTTGTGAGTGATAGTTATAAAAAGTACCTTTGGAGATATATTTATACAGGTGTTTGACAAAATACGACCTTATAAGCCACCAGGACGACCTGTGTCACGATTTTATTATTTAGGTGAGTAATTTCACCCGTAAGAAATAAAAAGGCTTTTAAGGGCAATTTTGGACTAAATAAAGTGAAGGAGGGTTATCTATGAATTCTATTTTAGCAAGTATTAAATCTGTAATAGCAGTTGTTGGTGGTTATATTGCTATGTTTTTAGGTGGTTTTGACGGTATTTTGATAGCCCTTTGTATCTTTGCGGTTGTTGATTATTTAACAGGTGTAATTGCTGCAATTATAGAGAAAAAATTATGTTCTCGAATTGGTTTTTTGGGTATAGCAAGGAAAATCTTAATGTTCTTAATGGTTGGAGTTGCTACAATCTTAAACACTAATGTTTTAGGTGGTGAGATGCCTATAAGAGAGATTGTAATTATGTTCTATATAGCCAATGAAGGTATTTCAATAATTGAAAATTCTGCAAGGTTAGGTTTACCTATTCCTAAAAAGTTAATTGACGTATTAGAGCAATTAAAAAAGCAAGGTGATGCAGAATGAAAGGAATATTAAATACAACTTGCAAATGGTGTAAAAAGGCAGAAGTAAACAAATATGGTGAAACTACTTACTCTACTCCTATCACTCTACCTTGTGCTGTTGGTAAAGAATTAAAACTTACACAAACAGACATAGGACTCGTCAAGGTTGACGAGCAGTATTACATTTTGCACTTCGCAGAAGTACAAAATGGGGACACGATTGATGGCTATACAGTAGCAGTAAGTGAGATAAAAGATTTATTAGGCAATACTGCCTATTACAAGGCGGTGGTTGTCAATGGTTAATTTTAAGGTGGATATGAATATAGAACAAGAAAGTTTTATTCATATTGCAAAAGATTATGGTAAAAGTGCAGCAAAAGAGACAGCAGAAAAAATCTATTCAGAAAGTCAACAGAATTGTCCTGTGAAATCAGGTGCATTAAAACAATCTGGATATATAAAAGATATTGGTGCGGATGGATATGAAGTTGGGTACTCTGCTGAGTATGCTGAATATGTTGATAAAATGCCACAAAGTTGGTTGACACATACAGGACATGGTGGTAAAACACACTTTTTCAGTAATGCTGTACAAAACAATTCAGGAGGTGGTCCTAATGCTACATAATATTCTTGAAGTTATCGATTATATTTTAGACGAAAAAGGCATTGAGATATTCTTTGTTAACTTTCCTCTTAATGGTGAGGGACTACTGATTGAAAGTAGTAATAATAAAATTTATGAAAATTTAGATGGTTTAAGTGACTTGCATTTTTCTCATATACAGTTTTTTGTGCGAATGTCAAAAAAGAAAATGTCTTATATAGAGATAGATGAAAAACTTAAAGCACTATATAACAAAGTATATAACTCACAAAATACAATAATTGAAAATTTTGAAATTGTAAATGTGACACCATATGAACAAAGTTCATTTTCAGTTGAAGAAGGAAATTTTTATATTGTGAGTTTAGATTTTAATATTGAATACAGAAAGGGGTTTTAGATATGGCAACAGGTTTAAAAACAAAATTGTATAAAGGAACAGGTACAAGTTTAGATAATGCTGTTTTTACAGCGGAGGATGCTATTGCAAATCTTACTTCCATAGGTGAACAGAAGTCAACTGTTGACGAAGTAGAAACAACAGATTTAGATTGTGTTGATGGTTACAAAACTTTTGAAGCAGGTATGTCAGATAATGGTTCTATTGCAATAGCAGGTAATATAACTGCTGAAAATTATGCTAAATTAAAAGCTTTGACTGTTAGAAATGAAAATGGTGATTATCCAGTAGCACCTTTTGCAATTTACCACCCAACAGTTGAAGATATAAATGGTAAATTTATGGCTTGGCTTTCAGACTGTGGTAGAGGTGAATTAACACCAGGTGGTTTAGTTACATTCTCTGCTACATTAAGAATTAGTGGTAAGATTGCAGATTTTAGTGGTGTAAGCACTTCTGAATATTAATAACTGATAGGGGGTTTTCAAAGTGATAAAAGGCTTAAAATACAAAGCAAAAGATATTGGGCGTTATGAAAAAGAAAACAATACAAATTTGGCTGCTTTAATTGGCGAAGTAATTAGTGGTGTAGATAGTCTTGCGGGAGTTGTTGCGTTAGGATTAGGTGTTGATACAGATAAGGCTTATGACTTTATTCAAGCTGAACTTGACGAGGGAGTTGAATTAGAAGATATCCAGCAGGACGTTCTTGATGCATTGGGTAAATCGGGTTTTATGAGGGGCATAATCAAGAAAATCAAAATCAAAGAGATTTACGAGGCGAAGATTATGCCAATATTGAACGATATGATAGAACAGGAACAGAACGAAGAGATGGAAGGCGAGATTTCTTAACTCCTGATGACAAACTTTGGTGTGAGATTTGGGAGGAATATGAGGCAGAGGCTTTGAGTTTTGGTATTACACAAGAAGAATATTGGAATTTAACACCTAAACAGGTAGGAGATTTAATAATTTTCAGAAGAAATAAGGAGTTGGAAATGGCTCATTATCAAAGTGTAATAACGGGTGCTGCTGTTTGGGGAAAAGCCCCTGAAAAACCTTTATCAGTAGGAAAACCCAAAGAAACAGAACAAAGTACAGAAGATATGGCTTTTAATATGAGAATGTTAAAAGCACTACATAACAACAAATAACAGAAGGGGGTTATTTTACCTCCTTCTTTTCTTTATAAAAATTATAGAAAGGGGGTTGAAATATTATGTCAACAACTGCAGGAAGTGTTAATATTAGGACAGGATTTACAATTGACACAGCCTCTTATAATCGAGTTCAAAACCAAATAAAAAATATATCTAACTCAGCAACTTCTTTGTCATCTGGTTTTAAAAAAATAGGTAGTGTTGCAAAAAATATAGGTGCTGCATTTGGTGTTGCTTTTAGTGTTAAAGCAATAAAAAACTTCACAACAGAATGTCAGAAACTTTATGAAGTCCAATTTACTGCTGAGAAAAAGTTGGAAGTTGTTATGCGTCAGCGTATGCAAAGTAGAAAAGAAGATATAGAATCAATCAAAAAATATGCTTCTGTTTTGCAAAATTTAGGTGTTGTTGGCGACGAAGTTCAACTTACAGGTGCTGCACAATTAGCGACATTCTTAAAACAAAAAGAAACATTAAAAACTCTTATTCCTGCAATGAATAATCTATTGGTTGCACAATATGGCTTAAACTCTACTACTTCAAGTGCTTATCAAATAGGTAATATGATGGGTAAAGTTATGCAGGGTCAGGTAAATTCTTTAAGACGTATAGGTATAACTTTTTCAGAAGCAGAAGCAAAGGTCTTAAAATATGGTAATGAACAACAAAGGGCTGCTATGTTGGCTCAAATTGTAAAAAATAATGTTGGTGATATGAATAATGAAATGGCTAAAACTCCATTAGGTCGACAAAAGCAATTAAGTAATGTAATGGGTGACTTAAAAGAGAAAGTAGGTCAAGCAGCAGTTAATATAGGCACGATATTTTTACCTATACTGCAAAGAGTTGCTGCTTGGTTGGATGTTATAGCGAGTGTAGCAATAAAAGTATCTACTGCAATAGCGAGAGTTTTTGGTGGCACAGAATTAAAACAATCTAACTCAACTCTTTCTTCAATACCTTCTGAAACAACAGGTGCGGTGGGTGGTCTTGAAGATTTAAGTGATGCGTATGACGATGCAGGAAAAGCAGCCAGCAAAGCGAGTAAAGGTGTCTTAGGTTTTGATAATGTAATTCAAATAAATAAGAATAGTTCAAGTAGTTCAGGTGCTTCCACTACTTCAGGAGCAGGTGCGAGTGTTTCGTCAATAGGCTCCGCTTTGGAAAGTGAAGAAGTTGACGGTGAAATTAACTCAATATCAGATAAAATCAAAAAAACAATTGACGATATAAAATCATATCTTTCTGTAAATGTTGAAATGCCTAATTTAGATTTTAATACAGAACTTATCAAATTAGACTTTATAAACATTATAGACAATTTAAAGCAGATAGTAAAAGATGCTGGTACATTTGTACTTGATATAAGTTTTAAATTTTGGAATGATATTGATGGTGTTGGAATAATTGAAAATGCAATGATTTTAATATATCAAATTAGTGAGACTTTGCAACAAGCAGTTTCTTCTGTAACTCCTGCACTTACCACATTTTATGAAGTTGGTATTGCCCCAATTGTTGAGTGGGTTGGTACAAAATTAAAGGATGCACTCTCTTTTTTAGGCGACCAAATCTCCAAAGTTGGTACTTGGTTTGTTCAAAATCAGGAACTTATAAATAATTTTGGTCAAACACTTGGAGAAATTGTGTCTATTGTCTGGGGATTTATAGAACCAATAGCAGACACAGTATGGGAAGTTTTCAAAACAACAATTAGTTTAATAGTTGATGCTATGTTAAATTTAGCAACTTGGCTTTTGGAAAATCATAAATGGATTTTGTTAATTGTTGCGGCTATTGGTGAAATGTGGATTATAGTTCAATTACCTGCTATTATTGGTGGTATTGTTAGTGCTGTGACTTCTGTTATAGGTGTGATAAAAGGTGCTATAAGTGTAGTGACAACAATCTTTGGAATAATTGCTGCAAATCCTTTAATGCTTATACCTTTGGCTATTGCAGCAATCGTAACTGCAATAATTTATTTGTGGAACACAAATGAAGATTTCCGTAATTTTATTATTGGAGTATGGGAAAAAATCAAGGAAGTTTTTGGAACTGTTTGGGAGTTTATAAAATCAGCAGCAAGTGCAGGTATGGAAGTTCTAAAAGGTGTTGTAGATTTCTTGGTTGGTGGTTTTCAAAATGGTTTTGAAAGTAGTTTAGGTACAATAGGTAAATTGATAGATAATTGGGTAGGTACAATAAAAGATGTTTTTGCCTCTGTAAAAGACATTTTTGGTGGTCTTATTGATTTTATAACAGGTGTATTTACAGGTGATTGGGAAAAAGCATTTGGTGGTCTTAAAGACGTAGTAACAGGTATATTTAAGGCTGTTGCCTCTGTTGTTTTATTACCATTCAAACAAATTGCTTCAGTTTGGAATGCAATAGTTGATAAGATTGGTACATTAACTGTACCTGAATGGGTGCCAGGTATAGGCGGCAATTCATTTAATCTTCCACGCATAACATTACCAAAATTGGCTCAAGGTGGTATTGTAAAAAGTAAAACTTGGGCAGAAATAGGTGAACAAGGTCCAGAAGTTGTAATGCCTTTAAGGAATACAAGTTTTACAGCCGCATTTGCAGAAGATTTGGTAAAAGCACAATCTAAATACAATTCTTCTTCTAATGCTGTCAATATTAATATCTATGCTGATAAGGTTATAGGTAATGATTGGAGTCAAATTGCTAAAGAAGTAAAGAAAGCGTTGGAAAAAGAGAATATTCGTGTTGGAGGTGTAAGTTATGCCTACTAATAAAATGTTAAGTATAACCGTAGATGGTACTAAAATAAAAAATCCTGAAAGCTTACAAATAGACTTTAACTATATATCTGATTCTGAACGTTCTCTTTCAGGAGATATGACTATTGATGGTGTATCAGGAAAAATTAAACTAACTTTGAATTATAATGAGTTGAGTTTAGAAGATTTTAAGATAATAACAGGTTTGACTTGGAGTGCTTTTTTACAAAACAAAAGCAAAATCAAACAAGTTGTAAGTCTTACAGTTTGGGGAGAAACACCTATAACTTTTAATAGTTACATAGCACCAAACTCTATAAAAGTAGATACAGACGGTTTAATAAGACGTAAATTAAAAGATTTTAAGTTAGAGTTTACAGAAACAACAGGTGAAACTTTTGTTTTTGATTAAGGAGGGGTTTTATGATTACAGTTAATATAAATATACCAGACTTAAACCCTTTTGTTTTAACACAAACAGATTACATACAAGGGTTTGACCTATTATATGAGTGTGATTCTGATATAACAAAAATCTACTCAGCAATTTCTGCCAATGAACTTAATTTAACCCTAATAAATAGGGATTCTGTGTTTTCTTTGGAAAACACAGAATCCCCCCTGTTTGATAAAATAGGTGAAGGTACAGAGTTAGAAGTTTTTGAAACATTAAGTGGAGAGCCTATAAGCAGAGGTAAATTTTATATAGTAGATTATAAAGCACCATTAACTGCTATGACTTCAACATTTTCTGTTCGTGCAGTTGATAGATTACAGGCCATATTAAACAAGGACGTTAGTTTAGAGCATATTAGAAAAGGTTTAAGTGTATATGATTATTTTTTGCAGATTTTTTTAAATTTAGGAATTGGTGAAGATGTTTTAATAATAGACGACAGTTTAAAATCAGTTAATCTTGATTTTTCTATTTTTAACGGTAAGAAAATGGCTGAAATACTTAATTCGTTGTGTTTAGCATCTGATTGTATGGTTTTTGTTGATTTGAAAGGCAGAATTCAAGTAAAAGGAAAAAATGTTGTTGGAAGTGCAGTAAAGCATTTTACCACTAATAACATAACAAGTTTGGAGACTTCAAAATCTCTTTCTTTTGATTATAACCTATTAAAATTAGGTTATATTTCCGCCTCTATATCTGATAATATGGAACTTTTAAAAACTACAATATCCTGCCCCTCTGGTGTTTATAAAATTGAAAATATAGAGATGTCAAAAGATAATGTTTATGAGATAGATAATATAAAAGTTAGCAGTAGTCCAATTGTTCAAATTTTAGGTTGTTCATATAGTCAAAGTTTGCTTAGTTTAGAACTCAATAACACAACAGAAGAAGAACTTAATATAGAAGTAGTTGTTACTGGAAAGGTTATAGAAACAACAACAGCATATATAACTACGAAAAATGACACAGATATTCACTCAAATGGTGAAAAAACATTGGAGTTAGTTAGCGAGAGTATTCAAAATAAGGTATATGCAGAAACTCTTTCTCTTACATATTGGGAAAGATTAAATCAAAAAATTCCTTATGTAAACTTAACAACACGCTCGAATTCTTTACAGTTCACACCTTGTATGATTGTAGACGTTATAGAGCCTATAAAAGCAAAATTAAATTATTTAGGTTATATTCATACTTTACAGTATGAGTGGAATGGTGCAGATTCATATAAAGTTGAAATTGGTATAAAAGCAGCAAAGGGGGTTGAAAGTGATGAGTGAAATAATTTTTAAGGAAAAGCCCTTATGGACTTTGGAAGAGCCTATTGTCCTAAACCCAGAGGAAACACAAACCTTTTCACTCCCTTCTTCTATAAAGACTGCTGCAAAGTTTTTGACTTTGCAGCAGGAAGTAGTGAGAAATGGTGCAACAGAATATCAATTTAATGTAAAGTCCTCGATAAATTGCATAATTGAATATAAAAGTGAAAAATTGTCAAATGAGAATTATATGATTTTATTTAATCGTGATATAGAAGAAAATGACGGTTATTTTATCAATACTTCAACGCTTAATTTACAAGGCAACGACGTTGAAAAAATCACACTAACTATAACAAATAATTCTCCTTCTGAACTTCTTGAAATTGTGAATATGTCAATATTTGAAAGTGATGACGTGCAAGTAACAACAATAGCAAAGGTTATTCAAGAAGATACCATTGTATCAGATATTATACACGTATCTACAATTATAGCAGACGAGGCGCTTGTTCAAGAGTGTGAAACAGGCATAAAAGAAAGAGATGCGAGAAATGCAAAAGTAGGAAGTGAAGTACATTGGATTAGAGTGTCAGGTAATTCAATATCTTATGGAATTGACGTTTTAGGTAGTGAAACAGAACAACTTTCAAGAACAGTTCTAATTGCAGGTGTTGAGTACACTTATAATTATTGGTACACAAGCATAGAAGGAAAAGACGCTTTTAAGTACCTAACAACTCGTGACCCACTTGAACGCCACCCTGATATGCCTGATAGTGAAAGAGATAAATTTAAGTATATGGTATTAAAACCTGAAAGTAGTGATATAAAGAAGTCCACAACTTTTGCACTTGACGAGAATGATAATTACACACCTACTGACGTGTATGGTAGTGGTTATGGTAAAGAGGACAGTAATGCGGGTAAAGGTTTTGTATATAAGAATACTAATGGTTTTTATAATGTTTATGTTACAGTAGATAGTGTAAAAATAGGTTGGGTTATGGATGACAATGGACTTCATATCAATGGTTGGGCTGACCAATACTGTGAATTTATAGAGTTTAAGGATAATGGAGTTAAATATAAGTTTGTAGGTGAAGAAACTCGTATTTGTGAGTATATAGTTGATGAAAATGACAAATTGACAGGACTTTTACACAATCAGGAGTTTTTAACCACTATAAGTTCTTCTTCAGGAAGTGTGTATGATTAAAAAAATATAAAAAAATTAAAATATTTTTCTGACTTTTTTCAATTTTTATTTTGTTGTTATTTCAATAATAATTTTTGAAAAGTGGACAGTTTAGCGTGTTTTTTATTCTTTGAGTTAGAAAAAATGGTCATAAATATTTTCAGCTTAAGTATTAATAATAACCGTATATATACTAGTATATAAAATAATAAAAACCTTTTGAGTTGAGATTACAATATGGAGAGTTATATTCTCTTGGAGGTGAAGTTATGATTGTGGTGCGTGAAATAGATAGAGAGTGGTATGAAATAGGTCATAATTGTGGTATGAATAGCAGGTTTAGATTAAATGAAGAAAGTCCAGATATTATAAGAAACTATGGGAAACAAGGCGTAGTAAAACAACCAACACCAACGCAACAAGTGAGTTATATTCTGGGTTTGCTAAATGGTAGGCACGAGATAGCACAGAGTTTGGATGGTATATATAGAAAACCATTCCAAAATCACACAGATTATAAGAGTTTAGGAAAAGCATTGACTTTGGGTATAAATGGACTTAAAACAGAAAAAGGTGCTACAATATCACTTCCTATCTACATAGAAAATAACAGAGTTGATTATCGTGGTTTTTATGCTTTTCAATTCAAACTAAAATACAACCCCAAATATCTAACATTTCAATCTGTAACTCCTTCTTCCCTTTGGACTTCTAACTTTGAATACCAGCACGATACCACTTTGGGTATCGTGCTGGTAAAAGGAGAAAGAGAAGAAATAGGTTATGAAGATATGGTGGTTGGTTATATAAATTTTGTTGTAAGTGCAGATGCTTCAAGTAGTGAAGTAATAATGCAAGGACCAAAAGGAAAAGATGATGGAAGTAATTTAAGAACAAAAATAAGTGGTGAAGATTGGTATTTAATGCCTTTGGAGTATAAAAGTGCAAATGTTACACTTATAGGTGAAAAAGAACAAACGAGCGGAGATTTGCAATATTCAGGTCCATTTGGTACAAGTTCTGACATATATGGAGAAGAAGTAGAGTTTGAATATGATTTTGAATTTGAGTTAGAGCATATTCAAGGTGGTGGTAGTAATAGTGGTGGTAAGTTTATTATTGAAGTTATAATAAATGGTATAAAGCAGGAAGTGATTATACCTGTTGAAGAAGGGCAAAATCGCTATAAAGGTAAAGTGCCTTTAAGACTTCCCTCAATCAGTACAGGCCCCGTAATTTTAGATTACAGATTTGAGCCTGAAGACCCAGAAGATTGCTATATTTGGTTTGTTAAAGCAGGTGCACTTTGGAACTTCACAAGTGAGATACCTCGTGAGAATATCAATCAGATACCTATTACACTTAATATACAACGTATTTATGACAAATTTGTATTATCTGATATTTTAGACTTTATAACTGAAACAGAGCCTTCTCCACCAACACCACCAACACCTACGGAAACAAAAATAGATATAGTCGAAATTATGCAACTTTTTGACGACTTTAACATAGAAGTATTCCCAGAAGTTGAGGATGAGGACAAAGACAGTTTATTACTTTCTGATGATTTGGAATTTATAATAGAATAAGGGGGTTTTATCGTATGAAATCAGGTGTAAAATTTCGTGGTAAAATTAAGTTTATAACAGAAGAAAATGGTATAGAAAAGGTTTTGGAAGAAGTAGAGAACTCTGTAACTGAATTATTTGAAGAGAATGTTGCAACTTTTGGTATTGAGGGTTTATATTGTGGTATGGGTGCTATTGAGGCAGGACAGACCTTTTTAAGCACACCTACACCATATTATCCTACTACTGCTGTGAACTATGGTAGAAATAAAAATTATAATATTTGTGCATACTTCTTAAACTTGCCAGAGGCAACAAGAACTGCACTCACAAAGAAGTCAAAAACTTTACCATTATATACTTCTACTTATGAAATAGATGATAGTGTGATAGTTGGGTATGCAACAGGTACATATACAGCAACAGAAGCAAAACAGGGTTATATTGCAGCAGTAAAAGGTGCAAATCTTGTAAATAGTCGTAGGCACACAGTAAGATTTAAGTGGGACGTTGGTGTTATGAGTGGTGAATATAATGCAGTTGCTATTGGTATGAATGTAATGACAGACAAGTATAATGGGGTTTGTTTATATCGTGGCTTAGAGACAAATAATTTTATTACAGGTGATACAGCAAGTGGTGGTTATATGGTAGGTCCAAGTGTTAAGAGTTCTGATGGGGTTGTTTATACAAGTGATACAGAAATATTATTAGGTGATGGTGTAGAAACAAAGAAAGCACGTAAGGTTTTAGATTTGGTAAGTGGTAAAGAAACTATTTTGGAAAGTACAGACCATAGGTATGATTTCCCTTTACACGTGGCACATTTACCACAGTTGACAGTAGGAAATTATTTGGTATTTGCTAATGATTTGTCAAGTGTTCATAAAATGGACTTAACAACAAAAGCAGTAACAAGTTTAGCAACAGGTAGTGGTATGTTTTTATATAATAATTATTTGTATGTTAGATATAATGCAACTACATTTAGAGCATACACAACTGATACATTAACTTATACTTCTTCTGCAAATCTAACACTTGCAAATATGAATATTCCAGAGGAATTTACTGCAAAGATTAGTACAAGTGGTTATTATATGGGTATTACAAGCGTAGGCAATAAGTATATGGTTTATTTGTGGAAGTCAAAAACTCTTGCAGACGTTTTAGATAAATGTTTGATATGTACTGACCCAACAGATGTTGCAAATAGTATTGTTGAAATATTACCACAAGTAAATACTCAAAATGCAGTAGAAATAAATGGTGAAATGATATTTTTTGCAAAAGAAGTTGTATCACCTTTATATATAGGTGGTTATGGTACTTATGCAACAGATAGCAGTACAACAGCAGTACAAAAAAGAGGTGTTAAGTTTAGTAAGAATAGTTTGTGTGGTAATTTGTTTAGTTTTAAGACTTATGATACACCTAAAACAGTAGATACAATCAATCCTACTATAATTGAATACTCTTACACCTTTGAACAATAATACACATATCCTTTCTTTTACATACAATATAGGGCGGTTTTCTATGAAAACCGCCCTATATCTTTGTTTATAATGTGTAAATTTGGTGAAAAATATTGATTTTGAGAAGATATTGTGGTATAATTAATTCTGTATATTTGCGTTTGGAAGGAGATAATCTTAATGCAGTATAGAAGTATTGATTTATTTGCAGGCATAGGCGGAATTAGAATGGGTTTCGACCAAGCCTTTAATGAAGATATAGAAACGGTATTTGTTAGTGAGTGGGATGAGTATGCTCAAAAGACATATACAGATAATTTTGGTGCTACTCCTGCTATTGCAGGTGATATAACAAAAATAAAAGAAGAAGATATACCTAACTTTGATATATGTTTGTCAGGTTTTCCTTGTCAGGCGTTCAGTTTAGCAGGTAAAAGACAAGGTTTTGAAGATGATTATTATGGTTTGTGTCGTGGTACTCTTTTCCTTGACGTTGCTCGTATTTGTGATAAGCATAAACCAAAAGTAATATTTTGTGAGAATGTTAAGGGTTTGGTAATGCATGACAAAGGCAGAACATTCAAGATTATCTGCAAGACTTTTGAAGATTTAGGTTATAAAGTTTTTCATAAGGTGTTAAATAGTAAAGATTTTGGTGTACCACAGAACAGAGAAAGAATATATATAGTTGCTTATAGAGAGGACATAGCACCTGACACCTTTGAATTTCCTACTGCTACTGATACAACAAAAACAATCAGAGATATTATGGAAGAAAAGCCAGTCCCGTCTAAATACTATCTTTCTACTACATATTGGCAAACACTTCTTAACCATAAAGCAAGACACGCCTCAAAAGGAAATGGTTTTGGTTATGAGATAAGAGATTTAGATGGTATTGCTGGTGCAATAGTATGTGGTGGTATGGGTAGAGAGCGTAATTTAATAATCGATAAGCGCCAGACAGACTTGACACCAACAACACATATTAAAGGTGAAGTAAATAAACTTGGTATAAGAAAAATGACACCAAGAGAATGGGCAAGATTGCAGGGCTTTCCTGATACATTCAAACTCAATTTAGCAGATACACACCTTTATAAACAATTTGGTAATTCTGTTAGTGTTCCCGTTATCAGAGCAATAGCAGAGAAGATTAAGGAAGTGTTAGATAATGTGGAAGTATAATAAAGGTGAATGGTCTGAAATATATACTTTTGCTTATATATTGAGTTCTGGTATTCTCTATGCAGCAGATAAGGACTTGAATAAATTAGAAGAGATTTATTTCCCTGTAATAAAGGTTATAAGAGAAGAAACAGCAGGACAACCTATTGACTATCAAACAGGTGACGTTATTCGTATATATAAAGGCGAAGAACTATTAAAAGAAGTAAATAAATTAGATTTTGAAGAAATAGTAGCAAAATTATATAGAGAAATACCACAAGGCAGTCGTGCCTTTGAAATAGATGGTATTGAGGACTTTTTTAATGGTGTATATTGTGAAAAGGTAAAGGCAAATTCAACCAAAAAGGAAGATATAACATTACAATTACACGATATTCATACAGGTATAAGTCCTGTATGTGGTTTTAGTATAAAGTCGTATTTGGGTGCAAATCCTACTTTAATAAACCCTGGTGAAAATACTAACTTTATTTACACTATTAAGGGTTGTACTGACGAACTTATGGAAGAAGTTAATGCAATCAATACTCGTACAAAACTGATTGATAAAATGAATTCATTAACTCGTGCAGACTGCACCTTTGAACTGCATACAGATAGTATTTCAAGACAATTTACTGAAAACTTACAATTCATTGATACAATTATGCCTACATTCTTAAATTATATGGTATTATACACATATCAGTATGGTTTAAGGCATACAAAGGACATAATTGAGAAAATGAAAGAACTCAATCCTCTTAATTTCTCCAATGTAGAGATGTACACATATAAATTCAAGAAGTTATTATGTGCGTGGGCTTTGGGTTTAACACCAGAGAGAACAGATTGGCTTGGTAATGAGGATGCAAATGGTGGTTATATAACAGTAAAAGCAGACGGTAGCATTGTATGTTATCATTTATATAATAGAACAGATTTTGAAAATTATCTTTTTGATTATACATACTTTGATAAGCCTTCTACTTCAAAATATCATTACTTCGATATTTATAAAGAGAATGGCGAGTATAAGATAAAGTTATGTTTGCAAGTTAGATTTAGGTGAGATTATGGTTTTGAATGTAGAAATGTGGAATAATCACATACGGCAAGTCAAGGAGTTCTCCTTGACTTGTGAAACTTTAGAAGAAAAATTAAAGGAAATGAAATATACAGGTGAAAAGCGTGTGGTAGATAATGCTGTAGAAAATTTATTGCTACCACCTATTGCCTTAACATTCTATTCTCTAATCTATGATATGGGTAATGTTCCAACAGAAGATATATTAATAGAAGAATATTTAGGACAAGAAGAATATTTTGGTTATTTGCCAGAGGACAAGGTTGAAGTAAATTATAATGGTGTGGTAACTGTTGTAAGTATGGACGGTCTTATTTCTCGTATATTAAGAACATATCCTTCTTTAATTCGTGATTTCCACTTTTATTTAATGAGTTCAGAAAGTGGTTTATTTGAGGCTGTTAAGTATAGTTTTATTGATGACTATAAGAATAAAATAGACTTGAAGATAAGATATAAGGAAGAATGGCATAATGTGGGTTTGCTCTTGGGTAGTAAGCGCAGTTTGTTTTATAGATTTAAGAAGAAGTTTAGGCATAAGCCTGTTGACGTAATTTATATTGAGTTAGATAAAAAGGATGCAAATTGGGCTGGTGACTTTATGCTCTACACCAAAAAACATATCAATGAATTATGGAGACAAATCAAACATAATCAATCTAAAAAATTATAAAACCCCTTATAACTTACATAATATGGTGCCGCTTTTATAAAAGCGGCACCATATCAATTGTGTTTGAAAAAGTTCAGAAAAAAATAGAACCATATATTTTTATCAATTTATGGTATAAAAATATATGTTTTTTTAAATTTGAAAAAGTAAAGGTGGAGGTCTTAAAGGTCTGTTAAGTAGATTTTTAGGACTTTTCTTTGTAATTGTGGTATTTTGGACATTAATTATAAAAAGAATGAGCACAGGTTATAAAATATTAAAACAGTATTTATAAATGATTTGGTATTTGTTCTGAAAAATCAGAACACTTGTTATAAAAAATCAATACACATTTTATAAAAGTATATTTTTGTCAATTTATGCCCTTTTAATTTTTCTCAACCATTAAGACATACCAAAATAAAAATAAGATTGAAAAATAATAAAAATACTTTTCAACCTTATCTGTTTTTGCTTGTATTTTCAACAATTCACAAAATAATTTTATCAAATAGTAGTTTTTTCAGTCGTGGCGTGGGTTTTCTCGTATTCTGCAAAAAGTTTATTCAAAGTTGGTCTGCTTACACCTAATTTTTTAGCAAGTTTTCCTTTTGATATTTTTCTGCTCATATACTCGTCATAGTAAATATCAAAATCTTCTACCTCAATGGGTTTTCTTCCTTTGTATTTTCCTTGCGCCTTAGCTATTGCGATACCTTCGCGTTGATTTTCTAAAATGCAGGCCCTCTGGAAACTATTTATACACCCAATCAAAGATATCATAAGCATACCTGAACTTGTGCTTGTATCAAAGTTTTCTTTTGAAGAAATAAGGGTTACACCTTTGCTTTTTAACAGTTCAACAATAGAGAGTAAATCTATTGTTGACCTTGCCAATCTTGAAAAGTCGTGTACTACAACTGTATCTCCCTCACGAACAAACTCCAATAATTCTTGTAACTTTGGTCTATTGGTATCTTTACCACTTATCTTTTCTGCAAAAACTTTTTCAACATTGTATTCTTTCATAGTAACTTCCTGACGGCTCATATTCTGTTCAGCCGTACTTACGCGACAGTATCCTACAATTATGATAACCACAGCCTTTCTCTTAATTTTGGTCACAGTATAACTCTTCAGAAGTGGTTTCGTCAAGCTAAAGTGGACTTGGTTTACATTTCGTCAAACAATGTGAAAATCATTTAACTTTTACGGGTTTTAGTTGTGCAAATCGTGGTATTTGGTATTAAAATGTAAAGTATAATCTATTTTTACTTAATTCTTATTGAAAACTTGAAAATTATGTGTTATACTCAGTGGTAAGATTGGTTTAGAAATGGTGGTAAGATTAGTTGAGTATTTCTGATAAAATTAGAGAACTTTCAAGACAAGGGAAAACAGCAAGTGAAATTAAAAAAGAACTGCCTACTGTGTCAATGAGTTATATTTATAAAGTGCGTTCTGTAACGGGTAAGAAAGAGCCTGCACTTTTGACTACTGCACTTCAAAAAGAGATAAAAAAATTAAGCAGACGAAATTCGCCAACAGAAATTTCAAAAATGCTTGATTGTAGTGAGCAGTATGTTTATAAAGTATTAAAGAAAACAAACAAAAAGATTTTACCTTTTATAGATAAGTATGTAGAGCAGGACGAGTATTACACACCTTTATATGCCATTATTCCTATTGAAAAGTATTTAAGGCGTAATTCAATTATATGGTGCCCTTTTGATAAAGAAGATAGTTTGTATGTTCGTTATTTTATAAGTCAAGGACATACAGTATTTTATACTCATATAGATATGGGTTTTGATTTCTTCAAAACAAACCCACCTGCTGATTGTGATTATATTATAAGTAACCCACCTTATAGTTTAAAAACGGAAGTTTTTAGGAGATTAAATGATTTGGGTATTCCTTATGCTATGCTTGTAGGTAGTGCTGGGTTATTTGCTGCTAAATCTCGTTTTGAAGTATTTAAGGATGGTATAGAGCAGATGGTATTTTCTTCAAGGGTTGCTTTTATGACAGATTATGATAGTGGAACAATAAAAGCCTATCCACCCTTTGAGAGTAGTTATATATGTAGAGATGTGTTACCTCAACAGATGATTTTTGAAGAATTAGATAAAAGTAATATTACTTTATAATATTAATGTATATTTTCTAAAAAGGGTTGTATTTTCCACCTAAAAGCGTTATAATAAGAAAAAGAGATGTTTCGTGCATTAGAGGTGGAAAAAGTTATGGCAAGTGATTATAAATCTTCTAAAAAGTATGTAGGTGTAAGACAAGTATCAGGTGCAGCCACTTGGTCTTATAGATTTAAGATAAAAGTAAATGGTGAAACCCTTGAAGGTGGAGAGAGTGGTTTTAGGACTGCACTTGAAGCAAGTGAGGCAAGAGCAAAGGCTATTGAGGATGCAAAAAGTCAAGGGTTTGTAAGTAACAACTCTAAACTTTTTTCAGAAGTCTTTGAGGAGTGGATAACCTCACAGGCAGATACTAAATCACCTAACACCATA
>JAEIGA010002082.1_pt1 | contig 31916 bp, 26 predicted proteins | sample 9270691 | NCBI WGS metagenome assembly JAEIGA01 (sample SAMN17057246, study PRJNA624740) | gut metagenome | biome: biome; isolation source: fecal sample | host: Bos grunniens | place: China: Xizang | collected 2019
AATTTTAGTTTCACCATAGCTCTTTTCTTGTTTCGTATTTAAGAATAGAAAGATGATGAACCAATGGTTTCCGTAATACTGAAATTTTTCAATGTACACCACAATGTACACTAACCAGGTCGTTCCCTTTTTTCGACTTTTCGACTTTAACAGAATTACATAGATGCTAATATTGTATGTAAATCATTGTATATCAATAGTGTAAAACAGTCAAAAAATCAAATTAAGTATAACGAAAAAGGGATGCTGATTTTCTCAACTTCCCTTTCAAGTGGTGCCACCAGGAATCGAACCGGGGACACAAGGATTTTCAGTCCTTTGCTCTACCAACTGAGCTATGGCACCTTTCTGAATTGCGAGTGCAAAGGTAGTGACTTTTTCTGAACTGGCAAAGGGATTTGAGGAAAAGTTTTGCTTTAGGGGTTATTTTTGATTAACGATTAACGGTGAAGGTTGAAGGTTTAACGAACCATGCGGTGCGACAATTGTCAACCTCACAAGCTTTCTGGTTTACTCGTCAACTTAAAAGAGTAAAGATAAAAGATCTATGCGGGACGACAAATCGTTTATCTCGCTGACTATCTTGTCTACTCGTACCTTGTCTACTCGTACCTTGTTTACTTGTCAACTCTAAAAGTTACCCGCAAAAGATTTTAGACCCGATGCGGACGAGGGTGCTGCCTTCGGCAATGGCGATGGGGTAGTCGTCGGACATGCCCCATGAGCATTGGGTGAAGTGGGGGGCATCAGCGAAGAAGGTGGATTGAGCACGGAGGAAGAAATCGTGTGCCACTTGGAAGTCGTGGCGGATGCGGGTTTCATCATCCGTGTTCGTAGCCATGCACATCACGCCCGAAATTTGCGCGTTGGGATAGTTGCGCCACTCGCCCGACTCCAGGAATTGCCACGCCTCGTCGGGGGTAAAACCATATTTCGTTTCCTCTGCCGCCACATGGAGTTGGAGCAGGCAGGGGATGATTCTGCCGTGCTTCTCCGCCTGTCGGTGGATTTCGGCAAGGAGTTTGGGGGTGTCAACAGCATGAATGAGAGTGATGAACGGGGCAATGTATTTCACCTTGTTGGGTTGGAGGTGCCCAATGAAATGCCACTCAATGTCCTTCGGGAGTGCCTCTGCCTTCTCCCGCAATTCCTGTGCACGACTCTCGCCAAAGATGCGTTGCCCAGCAGCATAGGCTTCGGCAACGGCCTCTATGGGATGATACTTTGACACTGCCACCAAGTTGGTCGTTGGTGGCAGTGAGGCACGTATTTCAGCAATGTTTTTGGCAATGTGTCCCATACGGAAAATCACCTTAAAGCGGTCAGTTATTCAGTAGCAGGCTTGTAGCGGAAGATGTCCATGATGGGTGTTTCCTGAATGCACGCAATGGTGTAATCGCCCATGTAGTTTTCCATGCCCTTGTCCAAGTTCTTGAGGGCATCGTGGAACGAACCTGCCTGCACGAGAATTGTTTGTGAAGTCTTCTTTTCAACACCCTTTGATTCGTCAATTGTGAGGTAGATAAGTTTTGCCTTGTACCACTTGTCGGCACTTTCTTCCGACGCTTCAAAGAGTTCGGCAAAGCGTGCGCGCTTGATGTCCGACACTTGGAATTCGCCCGTCATGAAGGGGGCGATTTCTTCGGTGATGCGGCGTTCGGCTTCGGTGAAGTTGAGGGCGTCAACGAGGTAAGGTTCACTTACCTTTTTGAGGGCGCCATTGTCTTGTTGCTTTTCGTATTTGATTTTACATTCAAACCATTCGTGTGTCATAGGAATAAGAGGTTATGAGGTTTTGAGGTTATGAGGTTTTGAGTTGGAAGGTCTTTAGGGGCTTTAAGGTCGTTAACGTCTTTAAGGTCAAACTTAAAACCTTAAAGCGAAGCGCCCTTATAACCTTAAAACCTAAAATTGATAATCTACGCAACTGCGTCCGCAGATGTTGGGGCGCAATTCGGCGCCTACCGCCTTGTGAGCGGGATGTTGTGCGTAAACGTCGAGGGCTTCGAGTGAGGCAAAGGTGCTTTCAAGGCAAATGTCCCACTGCTCGGCAGGATTGCAATTGAAGTTTACGGCGATGGATTGGATTTCGGGGATGATGGCGGGGAGTGCCATGATGCCCTGCTTAAAATTGTCCATCACACCTTGGCGTTGCTCAGCCGTGAGCTCGGGCTTGAGTTGAAAGAGTACGATATGTTTCAGCATAGAGTTCTTAAATTTTTGTAACTTCGCACAAAGTTAAATATTTTCTTGGATTCACGACGTAAGAACATAAGAACAAAAGTTGCATTCGTCACAAACGGCGAATTAGTTTTTGGTTTTTTACTTGTAAAAATGTAGAAACGGCAATTATTTCATGTGTGATTTTTTTGAGAACACGAATCTCACGAATTTCACGAAGTTGCCATCCAGGGTTGATTGGCTTATCGCCTGCGAATTTCACGAATGCGCTGGCGCAATCTAAATCAACAAGTCTCCAATTTATAATTTCTCTGCCCATGATGTACGATGAAGAACTCGTTTCGGCATGTAACGAGCAGTTGAAGATTCGTGTGCGCTACACGATGCTTTACTCCCTGCTGAAGCGTGTGTGCATTGAAAAGACCAAGGAGTTTTCAACGGATTACTCCGGACTTTTTGCACGCCTCTACGCGGTGTGTAAACACTACGGTGTGCCCCATGCTGCCGCCGACCGTTTCCGCCGCAATGCCCTCCAGACTTTGCGTGGGCAAAGGGAGGCGACGGAGGAGTTGTTCGCCATTGATGTGGCGGACTTGAGGAGTTTTCTCACCGCCCTTGAAGCGTCGGAAAACGCCCCCAGGAAGGAGGAGGCACAACTCACGTCAACGCCAGTAGAACAGTTGCGCGTGGCACGCGGATTGGTCAAAGAAATTGGCGAAGACCGTTTCACACTCCTGCTTCAAGACGATGCGGGCGAGACGGTCGTACCTGCTGATGTCGCAACCTTGGCACTTCTTGAGGATGGCGTGCGCGTGAATGTGGTGAACGGAGGTGAACTCGTCATTTTCGAACCTGATTTTCTCATAGACGTAAGTGCACTTACGGCGTGCGTAAAACCTTACGGCACTTCGCCGCTGAATTACCTTTTGGCGCAACTTCAACCGCGCCAAACCACGCGCCCGATTCTCTTGGGTAATGCTGCTAACCAGTTTATGGACGACTGTACGCACTCTGCTACGATAGATTTTGCCGAAAGCATGCAGACGCATTTCCGCCAGTCACTTTTGGATTACGCCTGCCATTCCGCTCCCGAGGAAATCGATGTCAGTTATTTCAGGGAGGCACGCCAGCACTTTGAGAACATTCGCCAGATTGTGCAACAGGCATACGCTTCGCCCGAAGTGGGCATAGCGCTCGACCAGGTGTTGCTCGAACCCGCTTTTATCTGTGCCACCCTCGGCTTGAGGGGGCGCTTGGACGTGATGACGGCAGACCATCGCCACATTGTGGAACTCAAGAGCGGTAAGGCTGAAGACTTCCGTCCGCCCGTGCGCCCCAAGGACGAACACGTCCTGCAGATGGCGCTTTACAAGGAGATGTTGCACTTCAACTTCTCCCTCCCCCGCGACGCCATCTCTTCTTTCCTGCTCTACTCCCGTTACCCCACCTTGCTCGACGAACGCATTCCGCGCAGCAAGATTCGGGAGGTGATGCACCTGCGCAACGAGATTGTGCGTATGGAAATGCGCATGCGCAATGGGGAGGTTGCGGACGTCTTGTCGGAACTCACCTATAATAATATTATACAGAAGCAGGGGCTTCACCCAAACTTTTTGAAGGCTATCCTGCCCCCGATTCAGGCAGTCGTAGAACCCTTGGCGAATGCCACACCCTTGGAACGCAGTTACTTTAACCACTTCATGACCTTCCTGTCGCGCGAGCAGTTTCTCTCAAAGATGGGCGAACCGCGCCCTGATTCGACGCGTGGTTTCGCTCGTGTGTGGAACGCCGACTATACCTCAAAACTTCTCTCGGGAGAAATTCTCATCAACCTCCGTATCCGCGAACTCTTGGGCGAGGGTGGGGTGGAAGAAATTATTTTTGATGTGCCCGATTACGGAGAAAAATTCATTGCTGACTTTTACGAGGGCGCCATGGTGCAACTCTACGAGCGCCGTTCGGCAGCCGACACCGTGTGCAACCGCCAATTAGTGCGCGGTTACATTGTGCGCCTCACCGACACCGAACTGCACTTGCACCTTTCCTACAAGCAACGCAACCGCGACTTCTTCTCGCTCGACACCACCTATGCCATTGAGAAGGACAGTACCGATAGCAGTTTCCAATCCGCCCGCCGTGGGCTCTTTGCCCTGCTTACGGCGCCACAGGAGCGTCGCGAACTCTTGCTGTGCCAACGTGCGCCGCGCTTCGATACGAGCGTGAAACTTTGTGGCGACTATGGCGCGCGCACCAACGCTATTGTGCTTCCCGCCATGCAGGCGCGGGATTATTACCTCCTTGTGGGACCGCCCGGAACGGGGAAAACCAACGTCGCCCTGCGCGCCATGGTGCAAGAATTTCTCACCTCGGCATGCCTCAGAGGCGAGCGCCCGAACCTGTTGCTGGCAGCCTACACGAATCGTGCCGTAGATGAAATTTGCCAAATGCTTCAGGGGGCGGAAATTGACTTCTTGCGCCTTGGCATTGAGCAAACGTGCACCGAGGAGGTGCGCCAACATCTGTTCGTCAACCGAGCAGCGGGCATGAAGAACCGTGCCGAAGTTTCCCAGTTGCTCCAAGACCAACAGGTGATTGTGGGCACCGTCGCTACACTTACTTCACACACCGAACTCTTCAACCTCAAGCAGTTTGACCTTGCCATTCTCGATGAGGCCTCACAGGTGCTCGAACCGCAGATTATGGCGCTCCTTGCACACCCCACCGCCGTGCGCCGTTTCATCATGATTGGCGACCACAAGCAACTCCCCGCCGTGGTGATGCAACGCGCGGAGCAAACCGTTGTGCACGACGAAACGCTCCGCAGTATGGGGTTGACTGACCTGCGCAACTCCCTCTTTGAGCGCCTACACGGTTTCGTGGCGCGCACACCCGAAGTGGCAACTCTTGCCGCAGGATTGCTGGATCATCAGGGAAGAATGCATCGCGAGATTGCTGCCTTTGTCAACGAGCGTTTCTACGAAGGGCGCCTTTCCGTAGTGCCCCTCGACCACCAGGAAGGAGCGCTTGATTACGCCGATGCGCAAACGCCGATGGAGCTGTTTGTGGCGACCACGCGCATGGGATTTGTGCATGTTCCCGCCCCCGAACTTTCCGACAATGTGAAGGCCAATAAGATGGAGGCAGAAGCCGTGGCAGACATTGTTGAAGCGCTTATTCACCTCAACGCGCGCAGTGATAAGTCGCTCAACTTGTCCAAGCAGTTGGGCATCATCGTGCCCTTCCGCAACCAAATCAGCATGGTGCGCGCCAGCCTGCGGAATCGTGGTGTAGCGGACGTAGATGACGTAGATGACATTACCATCGACACCGTAGAGTGCTACCAAGGTTCGCAGCGCGACTACATCATCTTCACCACCACCATCTCGCGCCCCTACCAGTTAGACATCCTCTCCGTGTGTCAACAGGTAGGCACGACGGCGGTGGACCGTAAACTCAACGTCGCCATCACCCGTGCCCGCAAGCAATTCTTCCTTGTGGGCAACCGAGATTTGCTCTCGCGCAATGCCCTTTATGCGGACTTGATAAGTAGGTGTGATGTGCGTTAGTTCAGGAATGGTGGGGGATTTATATACAAAATTTAGGGCGGCAAATCCTCGTTGCCGCCCTAAATTTGTATTTTAAGATAATACCTTAAACCTACATTTTACTATTGTATTTCTTGGCATAAGGAGAAAACGCTTTCATAAATCTATAAGTCGTGTCTGTGAAAAAATGAAAGATGTTTTCTCTGTCTTCGGGATTGAGGTACGATAAGTCTTTTCGGTCAATACTAATACGACAAGTAACTTTGTCACTCATTCTTTGCCAAGTAAGTTCTTCACCAAAGTCTTGTTCTATTTCGGTTTTATGACTAAACAGATAATCAAATAGTTCTTTGTTTTTAGTTTTATCGCCCGTGTTAATATACACTTCAGAGCGGGTCTGATTGTTGTAAATGAGAATATTAATATTTGCTCCGACTAATCCCTTAATGGATTTGCCCAACCAAGAATCCGTAGTTCCTGTGGAATTACTATATAGTCCGTTGTTTTTCTTATTGTATTCAATAAAATCACCCCAGAAACTTTGGCGGTTAGCGTTTCTAATGCGAGAAGTTTCGGTCGCTTGACTCTCCGACTGTTTCTTCGATGCAATCTTTATCGTATAATCATCGGCATCTTTGATGGGGATTATTTGGTCAAAGTCAAGGAGTAATTTGTCATTGTATTTGTAGGGCGTAACCTTGAAGCACTTGATGCGGAGGTTGAAATTAAGCAGCCACATCACCGAAGAGGTGACCTCCTTACGGAAGTTTGCTGCTACGAAAAAGATACGCTGAGAATTGCCGACGTTTATCTCAATGTCAGACAACTCCTTGTCGTCAAAGAATTCCGAAAGCATCTCCTCTGCATTGGCAGACGTGCCCAAGTAGCGCTGATAGATTTCAATAATATCTTGCTTGGTAAGACTTGAACAATAAGATGCATACTTGATTGCCTGCCACGTAACATCGCGCCCGGAATCATCTAACTTGTTTTCGATAATTACAAGGTTGCCCAACTTATCCAAAGCCAGCAAGTCAAGGCGTTCTCGTGTATCAGAGAAACCGTCGAACTCCTTTTGGATAATCAGCAAATCTTCTCCCAATGAACTGGGCTCTTTAGCAATCCATTCTTGCAAATTCTCGCGTTCGCTCATACCCAAATCTTTGAACGAACACTTTTCAACTCTCACAAGACTGTTATTTTCTTTGTCAATAATATACATGTCGGAAACTATTGGGATGAAAGTTCTTCTTCTAACTCCTGATACAATGCTACTGGTCCTAAATGCCAAGTCTTTGTATTCTCCATCTTTAAGCGCTGGTATAATTGGGAGGCGTATATGGTTTGTATTGCCTCCACGATACTCATACCCTTATGCTCAATAAGCAGACATGCTAATCCGCTTACTTTGGAGGGAAGGATGAGGTGTAGATTTGATTGTGTGATGGTGCCAATCATAGGGAAATTCCTTTTGCTTCTAAGAATGAGATTGCTTGAAGTGATTTTTCTGTGTGAAACAAGTATTGGTCCACAAGAGTATAGGTCTTTAATTCAGCAATAAGCATTTGTTTGTCAATCAGTCCACCTTCATAGAGAGCAAATGCTGCGTAAACTTTATCGTTTGCTACGGGACCGTAAACCACATCGTAGTCATGGGTGAACCCTACTCGTGTACGGTTTTGCATCACAAACTCTAACCATTCCTCTGTAGGTTCGTTGAATTTTAGGATACTCAATGTGCTGAGCATCTCTTCGTTCAACTCATAGATATTGACAAAAACTTTTTGCGTCTGGCGGTTTAGTCTGCGTCTTGCCCAGTCTTCTGCTTGTTGATAGGATGTTGTGGTGTAAAATCCAGCTCCGTAATCCAAATGACGATTGGGAATACGGATTTCTGGAGACGCGACAATTTCTATACTTCCATGGTAAATGATCATAGGACTATTTTTGCTGATTTTTTATAACCTCATCAATTTCTTCCACCAACCATTGACGCCCCTGTGTGTGCAAAACTTCAAAGTGTTGGCACAAGTAGTCAAGCACTTTATGTTTGTTAAACATGGTCATTACTTCTGCCTCACTCATGCCCTTGGTATGCATGTATTGCTCAATGCAGAAGGAGATGAAGTAGGTGATGTCTTTGTTTTTCTTATCCATAGTATTAGGTTTATGGCAAAGGTAATGATTCTTTATTGAAAAAGGAAAATTGTGAGGGGAAAACTTATGGACAGGGTGAAGTGGATGATGCTCTATATAAGATTGAGTGGACGTAGATGGCGGTACGTGGAGAGTAGGGGTATGAAAAAAGAAATTCTGGAGCACGGTGGGTGCTTCAGAACTTCTTTTGCGTATGCGTTTGTCGGTGAGGGGTAGGAATATACCCCGCACGGGAAATATGTTCTTTTGTTCTTCTGTCTGAAAGAATAGTCTGCCGCAGGGGCGGGGTGCTTAAAACAGACCGATGAACCAACTGCCGACGTCGCCTATCCATGAGACGATTTGGATAGCTAAAAAGGTGAGGAGGTAGATAAGGAGGCATAGGATGAAGCACAGGAAGCCCAACCAAATTGCCTTGCGGTTGATTTCGCCAATAATCTTTTGGTCGTTCTCAATGAATCCGTGGAGGAGGCGTGAGTTTTTAGTGTACGACTTGTTGAAGACGTCAAAGAAGTCACCAAGTATGGGGATGAGGCCTACCAGAATGTCGAACAGCATGTTGTAGATGATGGCGAGCGTGAGGGGGATGCTGCGCAGTTTCAGCATGCTGAGGTAGAGGTAGGGGAGGTTGAGCAGGGCGGTTACTATGTCGCCATAGGCGGGGAGGAAGAAGCCTACGATGGGGTCGATGTAATAGCGGTCCATCCATCGTGCAATGCTCTTGGTGAGGCGGAAGGTGCGCGAGGTTTCAACAAGTTTTCGTCGCTCCTCTTTCTTGGATGCTTTGGGCGTTGGGGTGGTACTCAATGTGTGTCTCTTTTATTGTGACGTGGCGCGAAGGGGCGAGCGGGTTATGATGCCTTTACCCTTCCAGTATTTAATGTGGGGCGTTGTTGCTTGTCAAAAGCTGGTGTCTTCAGGGGCGTGGCCTTTTTCAGCGGTACCTTAATGTCGTTAGATACGGGCTTTAAGGCGGGTTTGGTTTCTACCTTCTTTACCGTGCTTGTGGACTGAGTCGTGGGCGTAATGACGGTGTCTTTTGCCGTTGAATCGGGGGGTGCGCTTGATGTTTTCACAGGCATATACCCGCTGGTTGTGCCTACCTTGTATTGCTTCATCTGCTCATCGCTCTCAAACCAATTACCACGGATGAGGCGGTCGGGTTCTTGGAGGGTCATGGGGGCGTTAGAGTAGAAGATGTGCTTGCGCATGTCCCAGTAGAGTTCTTCTGAGGAGTAGGTGACCTTTTTCTCGCGGTCGTTCATCATAACGCGGCCGCGGAGCTTCCAAAGGTATTGGTCAAAGCAATAGGCAGTATCTGCCGTGATGTGAAGGTTGACGCTCGCGTTATTGTCGTAGCGCTCAAGGTAAACACCCTTGGGAAACTCCTGACGTTGTGGCTGCGTCTTGTCATAAACGAGCCACTCTTCGGCAATAATCTTGTAGCGCACAATGCCCGAGTCGGAGATGAGTTTGGAAACTCCTCTCGTCGCCATTACGGGCAACGAGTCGCGGCAATCTACTTGTGGTCCCATGGGCGGCGCGTCAGAGGTGCATGCCAGGGGGAGTATGAGTATGAGGAGAAGGAGGTAGCGCATTTTTTTAGAGTAAAGATAGAAGAGTAAAGAGTAAAGATGCCGTGCGGCACTTTATCAGTGAGTTGTGAGTAAGTAGTAAGTAGTAGTGAGTAATGCCATGCGGGGCTACACTCGTTTTTCTCGGTGACCTTCTTGTCAACTCGAACCCTGTTTACTCGTCTACTTATGAGAGTAAAGAATTGTGAGTAAAGACTCCGAACGGCATCTTTTATCTTTACTCTTTTATCTTTACCCTTCCAATTATCTCACCTTCCACTTGCTGAACCACATTTCATTAAATGTGATACCGAGGCAAAGGCGGAAGTAGTTTTCGGTAATCATGCCGCTGAACTGGGGTTCTACACGTTCGTACTGTGCAGCGATGTTGACCACACTGCGGTTGCTCCAACCATTTTGGATGGGGATGGACACGCCCATGGTTGCACTGTAGCGGCGGGGACCATCTACGCCATTGACCTTGGTGTAGGGAGTAGACATGGAGAGCCCTACGCGGTAGCGAATTTGCTGGAACCAATATACGCTGTTAGGGCGGGGCTGGTATTCACCACCGATGGTGAAGGTGTGGCTGTTCTTAAAACTATTTGTGCTCACCTGATAGGTGTTGTTCACGAGTTCTGGCGTACGGCAACCGTCCCACATCTGGAGGGTGTAGTCCATACCTACGCGCAATCTGTTGCGGTGGTTCCAAACGGCACCCACACCGAACGTGTGGGGAAGTTCAAAGGCATTCGCAAGGCGGGTGGTATCGCCCACTGAACCCTGATTGGTTGTGATACGCTGGTCGATGTAGAACGCAGGGCGGTTTACCTCATGACCGAGTCCGTAGGTCGCACCAAGGATGAGCGTGTTGTTGCGGTTGATGCGCTGTTCGTATTGCGCCCCGAAGTCTAATTTATACGTACGAATGTCTGCCGCATAGAGGCGACGGCGAGAACTAATTGAAGTGTTGTCGTAAGAGGCATAAACACTGTTCTCCATCGTGCCCCAAAGGTAACCGATATTCGCACCCACTGAAAGTTGCTTTATCGGACGGTATCCCAAACCAACAAACACCTCGTGAAGTCCGCCATCCCCCTTATAGGTTTCCGTTTGCGTCACTTCCCCCGTGCTCTGCATGAGTTTTGAGGTTGTGTTCATGTTATAGCCCACCGTAGTAAAGGGCATCATCCCCAAGGTCATCCCCAAGTTGGGCGCAAGGCGCATCCCCGCCATCACGTAGTCGATGGAAGAGTTGTTGGCATTCTTCTTGGCATTGCCCTGTTCGAGGTTCGCCTTTTGAAGTGAGAAACCAATATCAAAGATGAGCGTGAGCGAGTCAATGGTCGCGTAAGATGCAGGGTTCTTAAAGTTCAGTTGCTTCGAATGGTTCATACCATAGGCAAGACCTGCCATACCCTTGTTAAAACCCTGCGCCTGGTCGTTTTGAAGTCCGTAACCATAGCGAGAGTAGGGGGAGTTAGAACCATTGGTTTGGGCAAAAGCCCCAATGACTCCAAGGAGAAGTGAAGCGGAGAGTATAATTTTTTTATACATCGGTATGTTGAAATTTTTAGAATGGAAAGTCCTTAGTTTTTATCGGACAAGTTCATGCAGTCCGCGCAACACGAGGTGCGGGTCATGCGTAATGCAAGGTGCGACGTCGGGTGAAAATTCAAAGTGGTTACCTCCTGTGTAGAACACATGGAGGTTGGGGAAGCGCTTGCGGCACATGCGGATGTAGCCTTCGATTTCAAACTTGATGCCGTTGACTGCTCCCCCGCGAATCGCTGTTGCGGTGTCGTAACCAAGGTCGGGCAGGTCGCCCTCTACAGAGATAAGTGGCAGCGCTGCCGTATGTTCGTGCATCGCCTTCAAGCGCAGTTCTACGCCAGGTGAAATATTCCCTCCTGCGAAGCAGTGGTTTTCATCAATCACGTCAAAGGTGAGGCAAGTTCCCGCATCAATGACCAGCACGGGCGTGTTGGGCATCTGCGTTACGGCAGCAATGTCGGCAGCCAAACGGTCGGCGCCGAGACCTTGCGGAATCTGCTGAAAATAAGGTTGCGCACAGGGCGAGGTGTACGTCAGTCGCAACACGGGACAAGGGAGTAATTGCAGCGCTCGGTCCAGCGCTTCGTTAGGACCTGCTACATTTGACACGCCGCAACCCTCAATGTCGTAGGTCGCGCAAAGTTTCCCAATTTCCGTGTGCCAATCCGTAGTGACGCGCTCGCTAAAAATTATTTCGTTGTCTTGGAACACCGCCACTTTGGCGGAGGTGTTGCCAATGTCTATAGTGAGAAACATGGAAGAGTAAAGATAAAAGTGAAAAGATAAAAGAGCATAGCCGATTGATGCCCTCAAATTTAAGAATGATAGAGTAAAGAGATTTTGTCAGTACGGCATTTTCGTTCCGAACGGCATCTTTTATCTTTACTCTTTTATCTTTTATCTATTCTTCTTCCTTCCACCCCTGCGCCTTGAGCAGAAATTCCTGTCCGTCGCGGGTGATGAGCGCCGCACCGAGGTCGGGGCGGGTGATGTGACCGATGATTTTTATGTCCTCGAGTTGTGCTACGCGGTCGTGCTCCGTGAGGGGCACGGTGAAGAGCAGCTCGTAGTCTTCTCCCCCGTTGAGGGCACAGGTGGTGAGGTTCATGTTAAACTCCTCGGCAGTCACAGCGGTGAGGTAGTCGATGGGGATGCGCTCTTCGTAGACGCGACAACCCACACCTCCCTGCTTGCAGAGGTGTTTGAGTTCCGAGGCGAGTCCGTCGCTCACGTCCATCATTGCGGTGGGCGTAATGCCTGCTTCGGCAAGTCGCTCGATAATGTCCTTGCGCGCTTCGGGTTTGAGGTAGCGCTCAAGGAGGTATTCGCGCCCGCTGAAATCGGGTTGTGCCGCTTCTGCCTCGCCGTGTCTTTGACTTTCAAAAATTGCCTTCTCGCGCTCCATGAGTTGCATGCCCATATAGGCAGCACCGAGGTTACCGCTCACGCAAATAAGGTCGGTATCTTTCGCTCCGCTACGGAGGGTCATCTTTTCGGGAGCAACTTCGCCCACACAGGTTAAGGAAAGGGCAAGTCCCGTCTTCGAACTCGTCGTGTCACCTCCCACGAGATCCACACCGTGGCGCTCACAAGCAAGGCGGATGCCGGCGTAGAGGTCTTCAAGGTGCTCCACCTCAATGCGACGTCCCACGGCAATGTTCACGAGCAACTGCGTGGGGCGACCGTTCATGGCGTAGATGTCCGAGAAGTTCACCATCGCCGCCTTATATCCCAAGTGCTTGAGGGGCGTATAGACAAGGTCGAAGTGAATGCCCTCCATGAGCATGTCGGAAGTAACGAGCATGCGCTTCTCTGCCGAGGGCGCCAGCACCGCCGCATCGTCGCCCACACCCTTAATGGTTGAGGACTGCTGAAGCGTAATGTCTTTGGTAATATGTTCGATAAGGGCAAATTCACCCAGTTCTGAAAGTTGCATTAGAGAGTAAAGATAAAAGAGTAAAGAGTAAAAAGAACCCTGCGGTTCCCGGTTTGTGAATAGATTCCGAATGTGAGGGGGCAAAGATAAGAGATTGAATCAGAGTAAGGTTATCAAACAATTACATCTGCGCGATACCGTAGAATGCTTGCTTTACTCTTTTATCTTTTATCTTTACTCTTATCTAAAAATACACCCCAAATCCAATTTTAAATCCGAATTCGCAGTGATCCTTAAACTCGTTGTAACAAATCTTGTAGTACGCCGAGGGTTCTACCGTCACGTGGCGGTTGATGAAGAAGGCATAGCCCAATTCAACAGGGGTGTATAGTAGGGTCTTGCCGTGGTTCTTTTTACCATAATGGTTGCGCCATTGCAGTTCTCCACCAGCACCGATAAAGACGCCGTTGCGCTCAAAGTAGTAGCGCGCACCTGCTGCGGCATTAAAGGCGTGCGTCTTGCTTTCGTAAGCGTAACCTAAATCCGCCTTTACTAAAAACTCATTATCTAAGAAGTAACCACCATTGAGGTTCATGCCAAAGTTAAAGTCGCGTGCTTTATTGTAACTCAAATCAATGTTGGAGAGTGACGCACCGATGTATTTCTTGCCTTGTTCAAATTGCGCACTTGCACATAGGCAACCTGCGAGCATCAGGACGATAGAGAGGAGTGTTTTCTTCATAGAGATCGTTTTTAAGGTCTATCTTTAGGTTGTGTTCAAGGATAAATAGAGGCTAAGTGCTCCTTATATATCATGCAAAGATACAACAAAGAAATGAAAGACAGCCCCTTGGGACGGAAAAGTGACGTGCGCGCGTGTTATTTAACACCTATTAGGAGTTTGGAGCGGAGTCTGATAAGCTGTTTTGTTAGGTTTAGGCGGTTTAGGTATTCTGTCCTAACAGATGCTTTGTAGAGGTGCGCCCCTTGCGATATTCCCTCCTCAATGTGGTGTGTGCGCTTATCAATATCCTTATTTGTGAAAACAAATTTGGAGTTAATTCAAATTAACTTGGAGATTGTTAAAACGAATCCCCAATTTGTTTTGGCAACCTCGGAGGGGTGTAAAAGATAGCGGCATCGCATTCTCGTTTTACTGCTTGAAAGTGTGATATTTTTTTTGTAGCTTTGCAAGGAGTTGCCTCAAGGGGCGCTAAATCTTGAAATATCCATGAAATCTTTACTTGTATATAAGGCTTCTGCGGGGAGTGGTAAAACGTTTACGCTTGCCGTGGAATACATCAAATTGTTGATTGCAAATCCTTATGCTTATCGCACTATTCTTGCCGTGACCTTTACCAATAAGGCTACGGCAGAAATGAAGGTGCGCATATTAGGGCAGCTTAATGGCATTGCAAAATCGTTGAAGGGTTCTAATGGTTATTTTGAAAAAGTTAAGGCAGCCCCTGAAATTGTGGCGTTGGGATTGACCGACCAGCAAATTCGCCGTCGTGCCCAACAGGCGCTGTCGGCAATGCTTCACGACTATACGCGCTTCCGCATCACTACGATTGACTCCTTCTTCCAAAGCATCGTGCGCGAATTAGCGTATGAACTTGACCTTACGGCAAACTTGCGCGTGGATCTAAAAACGAAGGAGGCGCTTGCGGAAGCGGTAAAGAGCATCGTAGATGAAATCGTTTACTATGCTGACGAGGACGATCGCAAGGAGAAAGTGAAGTTGTTGGGAATCTTGACCAACTTCATGTACGAGCGTATTGACGCAGATCGTACTTGGAATATAATGAAGGAGATAGAAAACTTCTCGGGTAATATTTTCAAGGAACAATACCTCAAACAACAGGAGGAGGTGCGCCAGAATATTGGCGACCCCAAGGTGTTGGAGAACGTAAAACGCGATTTGCGAAAAATTGAAACCGATGGGGTTGACTGTATTCGCCGTATGGGGGCAAACCTTGAGCAGGGATTGCGTCCCTTTGTGGATAAGTTGATCGGGAAGACGCGAGGGGTGATTGCTGTGGCGGAACGTGCTGCCAAACTTAAAAACGAAAAAAGTATTTCAAAGTTTTGCGAAGCTGTCTCTAAGATTCCAGGAACTAAGGGGGCACTTTATGCTTCGGGACTTGAGGAATGGGCAAAAGACGGTGCCGTTCGAGATGAGTTAGCATCTTTCGGGCTGCTCACAAATTACCGTGTACTGCTGACAGAAATCGGTGTGCAGCACCGCAAGGTCGTGACCGCCAAAATGATGTTGGTACACATCAACGAAATGATGCTGCTGAATTTGGTGAACGACGTCTTGCGCCAGAAGAATCGTGAGAATAATCGTTTCATCCTGGCAGATACCGCCCACTTCCTGCGTGAAATGATTGACGACCTTGATGTGCCCTTCATCTATGAGCGCACAGGTACGCGCTATAAGCACATCATGATTGACGAATTTCAGGATACGAGCGAATTGCAGTGGGAGAATTTCAAGCCCTTGCTTCACAACAGTTTGGCAGACGATAGCCGTTGTCTCGTAGTGGGCGATGTGAAGCAGAGTATCTACCGTTGGCGTAATAGTGACTGGCGCACGCTCAACGATATTGAATACGGTGAGTTCCAAGAAAAGATTGCGCTTCCGCCCCTCGATACTAATTACCGCAGTTCGGAAGAGGTGGTGAATTTCAACAACGAATTTTTCAAGAAGGCGTCCCGCTACGTTGCCCAAAAGTATAATGAGGCAACCACCTTTGAGGATGGTAGTAATGCTACTGAAGATCGTGCTCTTCCTATTACGACGGCGTATAAGGAAGTGGTACAAAAGGTGCCTAATGCTCACCGTGGTTATGGCTATGTGAGAATCGAACATTTGCTTTACCCAGGTAGAAAAAAGGGAACGCCGACGGCTAATAGTGGCGCGGGGGATGCGTCAATGGAAACTCCAGAGCGTAAGTCGAAAAAGGAACTGATGCTCGATAGTTTTGGCGACACAATGACCCATCTGTTAGAAAATGGTGTGACACCCAGGGATATTGCGGTGTTGGTGCGCACGAATGGCGACGGAGTTGAAATCGCAGATTATTTGGAGGCGAATTTCCCCACCGTAAAGGTGGTGAGTAACGAAGCCTTCCTGCTGGAATCGTCGTTGGCAGTAAGTATGATTATATCCGCCCTTCGTGTGCTTGCCAATCCCGAAAATGATGTGGAGCGTTATGCGCTGGCTACGATTTATCACCGCGAGGTGGTGATGAAGGCTGGTGAGGTTGAGAAGGAGCAGGCAGACGGCGCTGAGCGTGTCAACATATTCTCATTGCGTAAGGAACTTGTGGATGCCTTATTGCCCATTTCGGGTGAGGAAAGGCAGCGCGAGCTGGTGGAACTGCCGCTTTATGAACTCTGTGAACGCCTGTATGAACTCTTGGGGCTTGAAGCAATCAAGGGGCAGGATGCTTATTTGTATTGTTTCTATGACCGCGTGCAAAACTACGTGCAGGATAATCGCGGAACGCTGGATGCATTTCTGACCTATTGGGACGAGACCCTGCACGAGGTCGCTGTGCCGATGGGCTCGGCAGATGGTTTGCAAATACTGACGGTACACAAGTCTAAGGGGCTGGAGTTTCACACGGTCATCGTACCTTTTTGCGATTGGAGCGCAGATGGTATAAAGGGACAGAACCGTTCGTTGTTGTGGTGTGAGCCTCAGGAAGCGCCTTTCAATCAGTTGAAGTTGGCGCCCGTAGAGTATAGCAGCTCCATGAAGGATTCCCACTTCCATGCGGAATTTAACGAAGAATTGTTGCGTCAGTTGGTGGATAATCTCAATATCTTGTACGTGGCATTTACGCGTGCGGAAAACAATCTTATTGTGCTGACTGGAAAGGCGGAAGATCAGGAGGTGGGAGCGCAGGTAAAGGATGTCTCTGACATTATCAATATGGCGCTGCTCGGAACTGAAAAGGATGGGGCGTGGAATTGGCCGACACTTCAGGGAGAGGCAAAAACATACACCTTTGGCACTATTGTGCCGTCGGAAAAGAAGGATGAAGATAAAGGCGTAGAACGAAAACCATCTGCTTCTTCTGAAGTTGGCGAGGGTGAAAAAGAGGTGAACTACCTTGAACCGAAGTTTCAGAAACGCCTCCAACCCTTTCATTCGCTACCTGCAGCAATTGACTTCCGACAGTCTAACGACTCTGCGCGATTCCTGCGCGGCGAATTGGAAGATGACGAGCGCGATAAGGTGCAGTATGTAGAACAGGGTAACTTCTATCACGCCCTTTTGGAGCGTATTCAGGTCTTAGACGATTTACCCGAAGCGATTGCTGAATTTGAACGTGAGGGACTTATTGCTGGCATGGACCACAAGCGAGAAGTGGAAGACTATATGCAACGTATTTTTGAGAACGAGCAGGCGCGTGAGTGGTTCTTGCCGAAGTGGCGTGTGCTCAACGAACAAAATATCCTCTTCCCCTTGAATGCTGAAAAAGGAAAGCGATTTGAACGCCCCGACCGCGTTATTTGCGACGGCAAAACCACGATTGTTGTAGACTACAAAACGGGGGGCATGAAGACCTTGACGCATTTGGAGCAGGTGCAGGATTACGTAGACCTCCTTGTCCAAATGGGGTATCCGAATCCCCAAGGTTATGTGTGGTATCTGAAATACAATGAGATTGTGCCCGTATGCTGTTAGGTATAAAGGCAACTTTAACTTGGGATTTTTCCTAATGCTGGAAGCGCGCTCCGATATGCAGAAAACAAACTCCTTATTAAATTAAACTAATTACCGATTTTTTTAATTTAACTCCTTATTTGTTTTTGCAAAATCGGATGTGTTATTTCCCTCAAGGTAACTGCTGCTGTTTATTGCCCTTTGTGTCGTGTGTATTTCGTGTGTAAATGCCACAACTCTTGCATCCGGCGCCTTAGAATGACTCCCCTTAAAAAGTATATGACTCCATTTCTCCAGATAGTAGCCCGCCATCTCTATACCAGCATGAAGGACAACTCGGAAGGGTTGACCATCGTGTTTCCCAACAAGCGTGCGGGACTCTTCTTCAATAAATATTTGCGCCAAGAGCTTGAAGGTTACGTCTGGGCGCCTCATTACGTGACGATTGACGAAGTGTTTCGCCAGTTGAGCACGTTGCAACTTGCTGACCCCATAGAATTGGTGTGTCGTCTCTATCGTGTGTACCTCAAACAGACGGGGCGCGAAGAGACGCTCGACCATTTTTATTCTTGGGGCGAAACCATGTGTCGCGACTTTGACGATATCGACAACAGCATGGCGCGTGCCGATAAGTTACTCGCTAACGTGAAGGAATTGGAGGACTTGAAAAACTTTGACTTCCTTTCCGATGGTCAGCGTGAGGCACTCAAGCAGTACTTCGACCATTATATGCGCAAGGACGACACGGAGTTGAAGCAAAAGTTCTCAGCTATTTGGCACCACCTGCTCCCTATTTATCAGCAATTCCGCACGGCGCTCGCCGATGAAGGACTCGCTTATATGGGTATGCTGAAGCGTGAGGTGGTTGACGCACTCGAGGCACGCAGTGTGGAGGACGTGCCCCCGTATTTCCAAGGTCGCCGCTTCGTGGTTGTAGGGTTTAACGTGTTAAGCCCTACGGAGCAGCGCTTGTTCCTTGCAATGAAGCGCATGGTGCCCATGGCGTTTTATTGGGACTATGACCGTGGCTACACCAACCTTGGTACTACTGATGATAACTACAGCGTGTATGAGGCTGGGCAGTTTATTAAAGAAAACATCCGTCTGTTTGGCAACGCACTTGATGACCTTCCCGACGCAGCGCAGGATGAGGCGTTTGATAATTTCAAAAAGCCCAAGCAACTGACGTTTGTAGAGACAGCAACCGAAACGCAGCAAACGCGCTACGTAGAGGGGTGGCTGGAAGATACGGTCAAGAAGGCGGACGACATGATTCGTACCGCGGTAGTGCTGTGTAACGAAAGCAATCTCCAGCCGCTGCTTCATGCCATCCCACGTACGTTTGGCGACAAGCAAGAAATGTTGCTCAACATTACGATGGGTTACCCCTTGGGCGACACTCCCATCGTGAGTTTCCTGTTGGCGCTTGCCGAACTCCAAATCCTGGGGCACTCGGGCAAGAATTGGCGCTACCAATATGTGATGAACGTGCTCAGTCATCCCTATGCCAAGCGCTTACACGCCGACGAGGTGGAGCGCTTGAGTAAAAAAATAGCGGAAAATAAGTTGTTCTATCCTACAGATGCCGACCTCGCGTGTGAACAGCCCCTGCAATTACTTTTTCAGCTGACGGAAGGTAATACCTCACTCTTGCAGTATCTGTCAAATGTGACACAGACGATAGGGATGACCTTTAAGCAGCAGGCGAATTTGGATGCGTTGGGACAACTTTATTGTGAGTCGGTATTCTCTGCCTATACGTTGGTAAACCGTCTGATGTCGCTGAGTGAAATTAGGGTGGAGGGTGAAACGACTCCGCTTTTTGATGTGCAAGGAACCACCCTCTTGCGCCTCCTGCGCAGCTTGTTGCAACAGAAGTCCATCCCCTTCCACGGCGAACCCGCTGAGGGGGTGCAAATCCTGGGGTTGCTCGAAACGCGTTGCTTGGATTTTCAAAATGTCGTGCTGCTTTCTGCCAACGAAGACTTCCTGCCGGGAACGTCTCACAGGGCATCGTTCATACCTTACAATCTGCGTGAAGCCTACGGCATGACAACGCTCGAAAAGCAGGTGGCGCTTTCAGCCTATTACTTCTACCGCTTGCTGAGTCGTGCCAGCAATATATCATTACTCTACAATGTCTCGACAGATAGTTTGCAGTCGGGCGAAATGTCGCGTTTCCTTTTGCAACTCCTCTCTGAAGTAGGCGTTGCCGACGGAAAGAAGCGTGCACTGCTTTCTCCCAAAACCAAACCTCAGTTCTACACGCTTTCTACCGAGAGTGAAACGCGCGTTACTCCTGCTATCGAGGTGGCGAAAACCGAGGACATCCTGCAACGTCTTTGCGATCGTTTTGATACTGCCACACAAACGCGCGAACGTTTCCTTTCGCCCTCAGCAATCAATACTTATTTGAACTGCCCGTTGCAATTCTATCTGCGCTATGTCGTGGGGTTGTATGAAGATGACGAACTTTCGGAAGAAGTAGACAGTCGCCAATTTGGTACTATCTTCCACGAATGTATGGAGCAGTTATACACCCCCTACATCGGCAGAGAAATTCCGCGCCATACGCTTCTCGATTTGGCGAACGACGATATGGGGCTTGATAAAGTGCTTTCGTATGCCTTTGCAAAGGTGTTTTTCAATATTTGTGACGAGGAAAAATGTTGGAACTTCAAGTTGCGCCTCAATGGTGAGCAGGAAATCAATCGTCTCGTCATCAAGCGTTATATACAAAACCAGTTACGTTACGACGCCGAACTTGCTCCTGTGAAAATATTGGGGTTGGAGGAAACTGTCAAGCACATCGTGAAAGTGCAGTCGGGGACGCGCACCGTTTCCCTGCTACTCGGAGGTATTATCGACCGTCGTGATGAGATTCCTTTGGATGGAAAGCGTGTGCAACGCATAGTGGATTACAAAACGTCCCAATCAAAAAATAGCGGACTCCCCACCGTGGCGGATATATTCAATCCTGACAACGAGGAATTGTTTAATTATATCTTCCAAACCTTCTACTACAGTTATGTGGTCGGAAAAGTGTTGTTGCGTCAGCGTGAATCCTTGATGCCTTCGCTGATGTATATCAAATTGGCGTCTTCCGTGAAAAGTAAGGCAGCGCAAAAGAACGATGCTAACGAAGTCCGAAAGGTTTATGCCGAAGAAATGGGTGTGAGAATCAAGGAGGAGGGCGATAAGTATGGACATGTTGTGATGGATTACTTTGATGATCCCGCCGATGCGTTTGAACGCAATCTGGAAGTCCTGCTTGCTGAAATCTTCTCCCCAGATAAACCCTTTACTCAGACGACTTGCAAAAAGCATTGTGCTCATTGTGAATTTGCAAAGATTTGTGGCGAAAAGGGAACTGATTAACGGTTGACGAAGGGTGGTAAATAGTTCATGGGATGCCTGCATACGTTGAACGTGCTGGCGTTCTCGCCTTCTCCAACCTGGTCAAGGCGTATATTATTCAAACTAATTTTATGAAAACCGCAATTATAGTAGGTGCAACTTCGGGTATCGGAATGGAAGTTGCCAAAATCTTGCTCGCAGAGGGGTGGAAACTCGGACTTGCTGGGCGTCGCGTGGAGCTTCTCGAAGACCTCCGTGCGCAATACCCCGACCGCGTCGTGACGGAAAGCATTGACGTGATGCAACCTTCGGCTGTGGAAAAATGGAATGCCCTTGCTGAAAAGTTAGGGGGCGTTGACTTGTACCTGCACAGCAGTGGAGTGGGGTGGTACAACCCTGAACTCGACCCCGAAAAGGAAATCCGCACGGCGCAGACCAATGGCGAGGGTTTTGTGCGCATGATGACTACGGCATATAACTATTTCAAAACAAACAAACGCCGTGGGCATATCGCTGCCATCAGTAGTATTGCTGGCACAAAGGGACTTGGACCTGCAGCTGCCTATTCTGCTACGAAGAAAATGCAACACGCTTACCTACAAGCCTTGGTGCAAAATGCGCGTGCCGACAAAATGCGCCTTACTGTCACTGATATTCGCCCCGGCTTCGTAAGTACGGCGTTTATTGCGGGAGCAAAATTCCCCATGCAGATGAAGGCTGAACGTGTAGCCCAAGATATTGTAAAAGCATTGAAGCAGCGCAAGCGCATCGTGACGATTGACTGGCGCTACCGCCTGCTCGTAGCCGTCTGGAAGTTAATACCTCGCTGCATCTGGGAACGCATTACGTTGAGCGTTGAGAAGAATTAGCAGGATTTAGTAAACAAGTAGACGAGGTACCAGTAGACGAGAAGGATAGCGAGATAAACGACTTGTCGTCCCGCACGGTATCTTTTATCTTTACCCTTTTATCTTTACTCTTTCAAAATGCACACCTATTCCCCCCACATAACCCGCTTCAAGATGTGGTCACCAGTTGCCCTCTCGGTCGAATTGCGCTTATATGCCGACGGAGAAGGTGGTGCTCCCCTTGAGCGCTACAATCTTGAGGTGGCGGGTGAAGGTTGGTGGCGCCTGAATGTGTATAAGGACTTGAAGGGAATGTTTTATACCTATCGTGTGCAAACGCAGCACGGGTGGTTGGAGGAAACTCCGGGCGTGTTTGCTACGGCAGTGGGACTCAACGGACGGCGTGCGGCAATTATCGACCTGCAAGCCACGAATCCCGAAGGTTGGGAGCAGGATGTGCGTCCGCCTCTCGCATCGCCTGTAATCTACGAACTTCACCACCGTGATTATTCCATTTCCCATTCCTCGGGTGTGAAGCATAAGGGGCGCTTCTTGGCACTCACGGAGCACGGAACGCTTTCGCCTGAAGGCTTAGCTACGGGCATTGACCATTTGGTGGAACTTGGCGTGACGCACGTCCAACTTTTGCCCTCCTTTGACTTCTCTTCTATTGACGAGGCGGATAAGAATGTGCCTCATTACAACTGGGGATACGACCCTCAGAATTATAATGTGCCCGAAGGCTCGTATGCAACAGATGCTCTCCAACCTGAAGTGCGCATCAAGGAGTTTAAGCAGATGGTAAAGGCGCTTCATGATGCGGGACTGCGTGTGGTGCTCGATGTGGTCTACAATCATGTGGCGAGTGTGGCGCAAAGTGCTTTTGAGCGCACGGTTCCTGGATATTACTTTCGCAAGAAAAAGGATGGTGCCCTGGCTAACGGTTCGGGATGTGGAAACGAAACAGCCAGTGAGCGCAAGATGATGCGCCATTTCATCGTTGAGAGTGTGGCATATTGGGCTGAGGAATATCACATTGACGGTTTCCGCTTCGACCTTATGGCGCTGCACGACCGTACAACGATGCAAGCAGTGGTTGATCGCTTGCACGCAATCGACCCTACGATTTGTGTGTATGGCGAAGGGTGGGCGGCTGAAACGCCCCAACTTCCTGCGTCCCAATGCATGACAAAGAAAAATGTATATAAGGTGAAGGGTATCGCAGCCTTTGGCGACGAACTCCGTGATGCCCTTCGCGGATCTTTTGCTGACGATACCAAGGGTGGGTTTCTTTTTGGAAATCGAGAAACCTTGCCCCTCTTAAAATTAGGACTTGCGGGGATGATTTTTAATTCAGAGTTGGGAAACTCGGTACATTCGGCGTGGGCAAAGAGTCCCTTGCAAGTCCTTTCTTATGTAAGTTGTCACGACGACCTCTGCTTAGTAGACCGCCTACGTGCCGTCTCGCCACAAATGAGTGATGACGAAGTTACGCGACTTGCCCTACTGGCACACACTGCCGTGCTTACCGCTCAAGGCACTCCCTTTATTTTTGCGGGAGAAGAACTCTTGCGGCAGAAGCGTGGCGTGCGTAACAGTTACAAGAGTGTAGATACCGTCAACGCTATTGATTGGCGCAATAAGGCGCACCACTATGCTGTTTTCACCTACCTGCGGCGGTTGATAGACTTGCGAAAGGCGCATCCCGCTTTCCGTATGGAGCGTGCCACACAGGTGGTGAAAAACATGAAGTTCTTAGAGGTCGACAACCATTGCGCCGTAGCTTTTGTGTTGAATGGAAAAGCGGTGGGCGACTCCTGGGCACGCATTCTTGTAGTGCTTAATGCCGAGCAATATGCCCTACGTGTGAAAGTCCCCAAGGGAGATTATACCACCGTCTGCCGAGATGGCCGCATAAATGTGCAAAATCGGGAACATGAAGTCTGTGAAGCGTTTATCGTTGCCCCACAATCAGCGCTGATTGCCTGGAGTCGTGAATAATGGTTGGGAGTTTTGAAAAACAAATAAGGAGTTAATTCAAACTAATCGGTACTTAATTTGAATTAACTCCTTATTTGTTTTTAGATATTCCCACGTGACTTTAGCGAAGGCTGTTTCTTACAAGAAAAGTCGGAACTGTAGCGAGAAAAAGGCGCATTTTGATAAATCCAATATGCTAATTAGCATTGTTATAAAGAAAATCAAGGGATTCAGAGGCTTAAATTTGTTTTATGTCAGGAAAAAGTTGTAATTTTGCACCTCAATTTGACCCAAGACTATGCGACAACTAAAAATTAACAAAAGTATTACGAACCGCGCGAGTGCGGCGTTGGACAAGTATCTCGTTGAGATTGGACGTGAGGAACTGATTTCTACCGACGAAGAAGTAGAACTCGCTCAGCGCATCCATAAAGGCGACCAGGAGGCTCTTGATCGCTTAACGCGTGCCAACCTTCGATTCGTGGTATCAGTGGCAAAGCAATACCAAAACCAAGGTCTTGCGCTTAATGACTTGATTGACGAAGGTAACTTGGGATTGATTAAGGCGGCACAGAAGTTTGACGAAACGCGTGGCTTTAAGTTTATCTCTTACGCGGTATGGTGGATTCGCCAAAGTATTCTTCAGGCAATCTCTGAACAGAGTCGTATCGTGCGTATGCCCTTGAATCAGGTGGGTTTCCAAAGCAAACTCTCAAAGGCGATTGTTAGTTTTGAACAGGAATTTGAGCGTCGCCCCTCAGCGCAGGAATTGGCAGAAATACTCGAAACGGATATTACGAAAGTTCAGGATGCACTTGGCACAAACGGTAAGAAGGTCAGCGTAGACGCACCTTTCCAGGATGATGATTCAAACTGTCTTATCGATGTCATGCAGGACGAATCTGCACCTGGTACAGACAATTCAATGGAGCGCGAATCGCTTTCATCAGACCTCGAAGCAGCGCTCGCTGTGCTCAATGAGCGTGAACGCACCGTGTTGAAAATGCTCTTCGGTATCGGTCGCAACGAAATGACTGCCGAAGAAGTTGCAAACAATATGAGCCTCACACGCGAACGCGTGCGTCAGATTAAGGAGCGTGCCCTCCGCCGTCTCCGTGAAGCCGACAATATCAATATCTTGATTAAGTACCTCGGATAATTTGAGGGACGCAGACTGCAAATTCGCAGTACAACATACTTCTTTACGAATTGCCACTGACATTTTGTCGGTGGCAATTTACGTATGTGCCGTGAGTTCTGTCTGACACTTTGCTTAAAAATCTGGCTCTTTGGGTTAATTTTTTATTATTTGATAGCGTAAAGTGCTAACATTGTGAAAATTTTGATACGAAATGTTATATTTTTATTTCATGCACGTTTTGTTTAGATTATAAGGAATATATTTGCCAATAAATTACAAACTCCAACTATGAAAGAGCCAGTAAATCGAAAGTTTGACGTTAAAAAATTGAATCTGTTGGAGCGGCTTCAGAACCTTATGGAGGAACGTAAACTTTACCTCAATCCGAAGTTCTCGATTATCGACTTGACAAATCTATTAGGCACGAATCGCACCTATGTGTCGGTATATCTCAATGACGTGTTGGGTAAATCGTTCTTTGACTACGTAAATGAATATAGGTTGGTAGTGGCAGAGAAGATGGTTATTGAGACGGACGATAATTTCAGCGAGATAGCAGCAAAATCGGGCTTCAATTCCATCTGTACTTTCCGACGTGCGTTCCTCAAGAAGAATGGAATGACTCCAGGTAAGTACCGCGAACTATACAGTGTTCAAAATAAGTAGTACAGGCTGGTTACAATATACAGATAGTACCCCCTGAACCATTGCATGACTCGATTAGAGTATCATGTAAAGGGGCAGGGGGTGCGTGTGTTTTAATAGAAGTAAACTTAAATCTTTTGTCAAGTTTTGGCGGGTGGTGATAATGCAACTGTTGTCTACAAATTTTAGACAATAATTCAAGTTTTGTAAGTGCTCAATTTCTTAGGTTATAAGGGAATAATTGTGCGGAATATATTGTTGGGTAACTACACTCCTCTCTCCTCTCTTCTCTAAACTCTCACCTCTCACCTAATTAGCATTCAGGAAGTTGAAAGATTTGGTCTGTCATGTTTTCTCTTCCTAAACAATAAGGTTGACAAATGTTATTGTTTATTTTGCCTATTCTTTTTTTTGATGTGTACTTTAGCATCCTAAAGGGCATGAAGGGAGGTATGTTTTACCTCCTCTGGTTGCTCCTTGTCGTAGTGAAAATATTAATCTTATAATCTATGAAGAAAATTATTACCCTTTTAATACTTTGTCATGTCTCTTTGGCAATGGTATGGGCGCAGGTTGAGTTTCCTGCTGCCGACAAGGCTTATACGGTAATTGCGGAGGGACGTGGATCTGTTGGTTGGGCAGTCAATGACGAGGCTACCCGAATGGTGTCGTTTGGTGCGACTACGATTACTGATGATGCGCAAAAGAATTTTGCTTTTGTTCAGCATGATGGTAAGGTGTATCTCTACAGCGTTTGGGCAGAAATGTTTGTTCAGAAGGACCTGTCGCTTTCAGCAAGCCTCCCTATCGATGATATTAAAGTGGAGAATGTGGATACAGGTAAGCTCTTTTTCATGTATGACAACGTTCACGTTTTAAATATTGGAGGGAGTAGGCATCTTTTTTCTGATGGTTGAGGTGTAAAGGATGCTGGAAACCTATACACGATTTATGAAGTGGAAGATTTTGACCCCGCTATGGCTCTTGCAATATTGGAGGGGAAGTATATAATTACTTATAAGTTTGTGTATAATGGTAAGGAGGTTGCTTCTCAAACGACAAAGGTACTTGCAGGCGAGCAGTATCCTTCTATTGACGAGGGTTTGTTCCCCTGGGGTATAACAGCCTTAATACCAGATGGCGTTCCTTCAAAAAATGAAACAATTACGATAAATTGTGAAATCGATACGGCGGTTCTTCCTTTTGAACCCACTGTTTCTTATGATGATGAGCACATGAACTGGTATTACCTTCAACTACATTCTGATGATAAGCATTATTTGTACTTTAAAACTTCGGACGAGGTCCTTCTGACAGACCAAACAACTTTTGATGAAGAGGATAGGGATGCTTACTCTTGGGCTTTTGTGGGTAATCCTTTTGATGGATATACTATCTATAACCGTAAGGCATATGCTAAAAATCCGAATTTGAAACTTAATGCGAATTCTGAAGGTGCGGTATTAGGAACGGCTGATCATAAGTTTAAGGTTGAACCAAGTACTCATGGTGTAAGAGGTTTCTTCTTGGCGAGTGAGGATGGGGCATGTTCGCAGCGTTTTAATAGTCTGGATGGTAAAGTTGTTTATGTAGATGGTGCCGATGATGAGACTGCGGGTTCTACATTTATGGTCGTAGAACGTCATGAGCATTTAGAAACGCTTGAACCCCTCATTGTTGAGGCTGAAACTCTGTTGGCAACTATAAGCGCCAATGTTGGAACAAAGATGGGTGAGTATTCACCAACCACCGTTGAAACTCTTGCTACGGCAATCTCAACTGCGAAAGCTTTGGCGGATGCGAAGACTGTTGGAACGAATGATGTTGTTGCGCTACAAGAGGCTATGTATGATGTGAGGGAAAATCTTCCCGTTGTTGGTCAGTACTATCAGATACACAGTGCGTATACGGCATTCCCAGAGACAAAAGCAGTGTATAGCGATGGTACAGAACCCGGTTGGAAGACGTTGCAAAACAGTGACGCCAGTTTTTATTGGAAAGCTGTAGATGCTGGAGATGGTTGTGTGGCCTTCCAGAACCTTGCAGACGGGAAATATTTGAAGGGTCATGAAAGTCAAGTGGGGGTATGGACAATGACGGATTCCCCCGATGTGACATCTAATGTGTGGCTTACGATTTTTAACAAGGCTGAACATGAAAAGGGGTATGAATACGGTATCGTATTGGGTATTTGGCAGATGCACTGCAACGAACATGGGGATGGAGAAGGAGATGGTTCCTATATTGTGAGCTGGAATACCGACTCCAAGAACTCACCTTCTTCATGGTATATTGTTCCTGTTGAATTACACGACATCACTTACAACTTTGTATATAACGGTGAAGTAAAGTATACAACTACAACTTCTGTTTTTGAAGGTCTTCCTTATCCAGAACTTGAGGTACCATCCTTCCCCTATGGGGTAGAGGTTGTAGGTGAAATGGCAACTCCTGAAGGGTTTGTTACAGAATCAAAGACTTTTGAGTATGAAATGACGATAGAACGAGAACTGCCCTTCAAGGCAGCGGTGGATGTCGATAGTATTGATACTTGGTATTATGCACGTATGCATACGAATCAACCTTGTTTCCTCGGTGATATTGCGGAAGATAATACGATTAATGTGTATTGGGGTGCTGAATCTAAAGAATACAATGAAAATTTCCTCTGGGGATTTGTGGGTAACGTGTTTGATGGAATCACTGTGGTAAATAAGGGGACGGGCAAGCAACTTACTTCTACGGGATTTGGGGATGTAACGCTTACAGACGATGGTACGGATTTCTTTATAGCGCCCACGGTGGAGACAAGTTTAAATGCAACGGATGGTTTTTGTCTGCGTAGGAAAGATTCCAACCAGTATATCCATGCGAATTATGGCGCAGGAAAACTGTCGCATTGGCCTACGACAGATGCTGCTTCTACCATGTTCCTTACAGCATATAAAGAAACTGAAGTCTTTGTAAGTCCAGCAGGTTACGGAACGCTCTATCTTGATTATACAGCCTATATACCCGAAGGGGTTCGTGTTTATACTGTGAATAGCATTGAAGATGGATGTTGTATTATGACGCCTGTAGAACATGTGCTTCCTGCTTATACTGGTGTTGTCTTGAGTAAAGAAGGTGTTTATACGTTCAAGGCTGCAGCAAGTATGAGTGTTGTGCAGGGAAATTTGCTCCTCGGTTCTGAAAAAAATGCTTATATCGAGGGTGACGCCTATGTGTTGTCTTATCTTGATGGCGAAGTTGGTTTCAACAAAGTGGTTTTGAACAAGGGAGCGAATGGTGAACCGGGAAACACTCACTTCCTTAACAATGCGAACAAGGCCTACTTGCCTGCGCCTCCTGGGGCTTCACTTGTGCTCCGCTTAAACTTCGGTGAAACCACTGCGGTAGAATCTGTTCCTAATAATGGTGTTAACGCTCCAGTATTCGATCTTTATGGACGTCGCGTTAAGAATGAAGTGAAGGGTGGAGTTTATATCCAAAATGGTAAGAAGGTCGTTGTGAGATAATCTAATTCTCATCTATTAGACTAAATACTTCAACGGTTGATTTTTCCCTGGGTAGGGACTGTGAAATTGTTTTTATGTAAATATAGAACGGGTGTGCTATTTATGGCACACCCGTTTCTGCATTTTCAGAATGTAGGACCAGTTTGGTTAATTGGTTTGTAGGTAATGTATACAAAAAACACCTGCACATCGTGCAGGTGTTCATTAGGTAGCGAGAGTGGGGCATGATCCCACGACCTCCGGATTATGAATCCGACGCTCTAACCAACTGAGCTATCTCGCCATTCCGCATTCAAGTGTTGTTCCTTGTTTGCGAGTGCAAAATTAGAAATATATTTTGAATCCGCAAAGGGTTTATGGAGAATTTTTGGAAAAATCTGTGAAAAAAGTATTGTGAGGGGATTATTCTCCGAAGCAACGCTGGTATTCGCTCTCGAAATTGGGGGTGAAGAATCCCGTATTCATACGTTGCTTGATTTCTTTGGCGGAGAAGAAGGCACCACCCGCAAGTTCGGCGGAGGGAGTGGGAGTTTCGTCCGTCGTTGTCTTGAATACATATACCAGTTCGCGGTCGCGTGCGCTCTCAAAGACGTAGGTGCAGATGTGTTCGGGAGTGAAATCCGTCAAACCGATTTCTTCGCGCACTTCGCGGCGGAGGGCATCGCCCACGCATTCTCCTAAATCCACGTGTCCGCCTACCGCCGTGTCCCACTTGTCGGGCTGGATGTCCTTCCACTCAGGGCGGTGTTGCAGATAGAGTTCTCCCTTCGTGTTAAATACATGAAGGTGAACGACAGGGTGAAGTTTGTGGCTTCCATCGTGACATTCGCGGCGCGTAGCGCTACCTATGATATTCCCCTCCTCATCTACGAGGGGCAGGAGTTCGTTTTGGTTGTCGAGCATGTGAAAAAAAGAGAGTAGTGAGTAGAGAGTAGTGAGTAGACCATCCGGCGTTAAAATCCGGCGTTAATTCTTACCTTGTAAGGTCTTCGTGGATGCTACGATTAGGCGCATGAGTTCTTGGCAATCTTTGTAGATGCTATCAAATTCGGGCTGATTGATGTAATTGCTTTCATAAAGAAGTTCAAGCCAATACTCTGTTTCGGCGCATTCTTTTTGGGCTACAAAAAGTCGAGCGCATAAATCTGCTTTGGATTGCCCATAGGCTCCTTCCTTAGCGTTGGCGCCAATGCTTGTACCGCTACGTAGGAGTTGCTTGGATAATACAAACTCCTTTTTCTCTTCAGTTAAATATCTGTATAACTTAATGATTCTAAGCGCAAAAGATTTGCTTTTCTTCAGGATGATACTTTCAGCCATGGGATGGGGGAATTTTTTCTTGATGGGTAAATATGTCCGAACGGACTCCTCTCTCCTCACTCCTCTCTCCTCACTAATTCCTCATGGAATTAATAACGAACTATCCCCATAACTTAAGAAGCGGAAGTCGTGCTGAAGGGCGTAGTCGTAAACGCGTTTCCAGTTGTCTCCAATGAGCGCAGAGACGAGTAGTAGCAGAGTGCTTTGTGGCTGATGGAAGTTTGTGACGATGGCGCGCACAATATTATAGTTATACCCCGGGGCGATGATGATTTGTGTGGCGGTGTGGAGCACCTGCATGCCGTTTCGGTCCATGTAATCGAGAATGGCTTGAAGGGATTCGGCTGCCGTGAGTTTTTCGTCCGCTTCTGCGGCATATTCGTAGGGCATCCATTGCGGCACATGGAGGTCTTCGAGTGCGACATTGGGATTCTTGTGAATCATCACGCCGATGTAATAGAGACTTTCCAGAGTGCGTACAGAGGTAGTGCCTACGGCGATGCATGAAGCGCCGTGTGCGAGGAGGCGTTCGAGTGTCTTGCGTTCTACAGCAATCCATTCGGCGTGCATAGTGTGGCCTTCGATGTGCTCACTCTTTACGGGTTTGAAGGTTCCCGCACCTACGTGAAGCGTCACCTCATTGCGTTCGATGCCGCGCGCGTCTAATTCCGCGAGTACGGCAGGAGTGAAGTGGAGACCAGCAGTTGGCGCCGCCACAGACCCTTTGATTTTGGAGTACACCGTTTGGTAAGTCTTGAGGTCGCTTTCTTCGGTCGCGCGGTTGAGGTATGGGGGGATGGGGAGTTCACCTATGGAGTCGAGCACTTCGGCAAAGGTGATGCGGTCGTTATCCCAGTCAAAGGCAATCTCAAATCCTGTACCACTTTCACCGATGCGCTCGGCAGTAAGTATGATTTCGGTTTCGCCCACTTGGATTGGGCGCTCCAAGCGTCCCTCCTTCCATTTCTTAAGATTACCTACAAGGCACGTCCAAGTGACACGGCGCGTCTGCGCAAACGATTGCTGGTAATCGAGTGGGGTGTGAGGTTCAAGACAAAAGATTTCGATGTGCGCCCCCGTAGATTTCTGGAAATGAAGTCGCGCCTGAATGACCTTTGTATTGTTAAACACCATCAGCGCTCCCTCGGGAAGATGCTCGGGAAGCGATTTGAAGGAATGTTCTGAAATATCACCTCCGCGATATACCAAAAGTTTGGAAGCGTCGCGCTCCGCCTTGGGGTACTTCGCAATGCGCTCGTCGGGGAGGTAGTAATTATAATCCTTAATCTGGATTTGCTTTGTCGTAATCATGCTATGAAAGTTTGCACGAAGGAAAAAGAAAAAGGTGTGAACCTCATTGTTTGAAGATTCACACCTTTTAAGCGGAGAGAGAGGGATTCGAACCCCCGGTACCTCTCGGTACGGCAGTTTTCAAGACTGCTGTAATCGACCACTCTACCATCTCTCCAAGAGACCTTCGTGAGTTGGTTTCTTTTAACGAGTGCAAAGGTACGTGTTTTTTTTATACCTGCAAGGGAT
>JAEIGA010002083.1_pt1 | contig 31911 bp, 58 predicted proteins | sample 9270691 | NCBI WGS metagenome assembly JAEIGA01 (sample SAMN17057246, study PRJNA624740) | gut metagenome | biome: biome; isolation source: fecal sample | host: Bos grunniens | place: China: Xizang | collected 2019
TGCGAAAAATCCTCACACAATTCGTTAGCTATGCAACAATTATTTTTTGAAAGGCGGTGATGCCTGTGCCGGAATACAAGGGCCTGGCCTATCTCCAGCAGCGGCTCATGCTCAAGAGGATCCGCGTAGATCTGAGGTACAAATACTACGAGATGAAAAACGTAACGCGGGACTTTGGGATCTCGACACCGCCGGATCTGCGGTATTTTATGGGCTGCCTGGGCTGGTGCGGCAAGGCGGTTGACTCTCTGGCAGATCGGCTGCAGTTCCGGGAATTCGGGGATGATTATTTCGACCTCAACCAGATATACAACCTCAATAACAAGGATATCCTGATCGACAGTGCAATTCTGGCGGCTCTGATCTCCTCCTGCTCGTTTATCTACATCTCAAAGGACGAGAGCGGCTTCCCCCGGCTCCAGGTCATTGACGGGGGTAACGCTACCGGGATCATGGACCCCATCACGGAGATGCTGTCCGAGGGATACGCGGTACTGGAGCGGGATGATCTTGGGATGCCTCTGCTGGAGGCATATTTTCTGCCGGGACGGACCTATTATTACCGGGCGGGGCGGCTGGTTGACGTGCGGGAAAGTGCGTCTCCCTATCCGCTGCTGGTGCCGGTGATCAACAGACCGGACGCGCGGCGGCCCTTCGGACACTCCCGGATCTCCCGGGCCTGCATGTCTATTGTGGGCAGTGCGCTGCGTACCGTTAAGCGGTCTGAGATTGCAGCGGAATTTTTCTCCTACCCGCAGAAGTATGTGACCGGTCTGGCGGAAAACGCCGAGCGGATGGACAAGTGGAAGGCCACCATGTCCAGCATGATCACGTTCACCAAAGACGAGGACGGCGACCACCCGATCCTGGGGCAGTTCCAGCAGGAAAGCATGACTCCGCATCTGGAGCAGCTGCGGATGTTTGCGGCGCTGTTTGCGGGGGAGACCGGCCTGACCCTGGATGACCTGGGCTTTGCCACAGAGAACCCATCCAGTTCCGAGGCCATCAAAGCCCAGCACGAAAACCTGCGGCTCACCGCCCGGAAGGCGCAGCGGACTTTTGGAACTGCGCTGCTCAACGCCGGATATCTGGCGGCCTGTGTCCGGGATGATCAGCCATACCTCAGGCGGCAGCTCTATCTGACAAAGCCCAAGTGGGAGCCGGTCTTTGAGCCGGACGCGGCAGGTCTGAGCAGCATCGGAGACGGCGCGATCAAGGTCAACCAGGCGGTCCCGGGATACTTTACGGCAGACACGCTCCACGACTTTACGGGCATTGCTCCCGGCATTTAAGGAGGCCCGGATATGTACGACAATCCAGAGGCGCTGTACCAGGACATCAGCAAGACGCTCAAGCGCCTGTCCAACGAAAACGCCGAACTGGTGCGATTGGCAAACCGGATCCGGGACGGCACCGCCAAAGCCGCAGACGCACACCGCTTTTCCGTGATCTGGGGAGAGCTGACCAGTCAGGCGGCAAGAGCCCACGTCACGCCCGCCAATTTCGCGGAATTCGGCTGGGAATTTTCCGACGGGGCCATTAAGCCGGTGCTGCTGGACAACTTCCGCCGGGTGACCACCAATGCGGCAGCGGTTCAAAGGGTCATCGACCAGGCGGATGGAGTGGGCCTGATGCCCATCACTCCGGAGACGCCGGAGGGCAGAATAGGAGCGCTGTGTCACGCGCTTGGGGACTACTCCAACGACTGGCAGCGGATCATCACGCTGCTGAACGATCCGCTGATCAACATTATCCAGTCCTTCTACGATGATTTCGTAAGGGAAAACGCCCAATTCCGCAGCGAGGCGGGCATGGAAACCCAGATCGTACGGACAGCGGAGGCGGGAGCCTGCGACTGGTGCCGGGGACTGGAGGGGAGTTACCTGTATCCAGACGATGTGCCGGAGGATGTGTTCCGGCGGCATGACTTCTGCCGATGCACGGTGACCTACAAAAGCGGACGGACCCGGCAGAATGTATGGACGAAGGAACAATGGCTTGCAGACGATGACACCCTGAGTGCCAGGCGACTGTACGGCCTCGACTAAAAGGAGGACCCATGAGACAGGGCGCACAGCGCCCCACTCAATCCCTGGTGCTCCCATACTCAGAGACAAAAGGCATGGAGGCGGTGGACCTCTACAACCAAAGCGGACGCACCGCCATCGAATGGCAGGAGCTGCTGCTCTGTGACATTATGGCGGTGGACGAGGATGGATTGTGGATTCACCAAAAATTCGGCTATTCCGTCCCCCGGCGTAACGGCAAAAATGAGGTTGTGGTTATGCGGGAGCTCTACGGCCTGGAAAACGGCCTCAAGGGCTGCCACACTGCCCACAGGACGACCACGTCACACTCAGCGTGGGAACGGCTGGTGAAGGTACTCAGCGACATGGGATACACCGAGCTGGGACGCAAGACCAAAGGAGAGAAACCGCCGGAGAAATCCTACCGGACCACAAAGGCCTACGGGCTGGAATCCATCGAGATCCCCGGCAAGGGGTCTGTGGTGTTCCGAACCCGGACTGCAAACGGCGGTCTGGGCGAGGGCTTTGACTATCTGGTGATCGACGAGGCCCAGGAATACACGGACGACCAGGAGGCGGCGCTGATTTACACCGTCTCTGACTCTCCCAACCCTCAGACCATCTTCTGCGGGACGCCGCCCACCACCACCAGCGCGGGGACGGTATTTACAAAGCTCCGCCGGGACGTGCTGGCAGGGGACACCTGCGACACAGGCTGGGCGGAATGGAGCGTGGAGAGCAAACCGAAGGACATTTCCGACGTGGAGCTTTGGTATCAGACCAACCCCTCCATGGGATTTCACCTGAACGAGCGCAAAATCCGCAGTGAGATCCGCAGTGGAGACACTCTGGACTTTGAGATTCAGCGGCTGGGGTATTGGTACCAGTACAGCCTGAAATCCGCTATCAGCGAGGCCGAATGGCTTGCGCTAAAAGCAGAATCCATGCCGGAGATCAAGGGCAAGCTGTTTGCCGGGATCAAATACGGGCGGGACGGGACAAACGTATCCCTGTCCATCGCGGTAAAGACCAAAGACAATCGCATATTCACCGAGGCCATTGATTGCCGCCCCATCCGGGCGGGGAATCAGTGGCTTCTGGCGTTTCTCGGAAAGGCAGACCTGGCGGCAGTGGTCATTGATGGCCAGAACGGACAGGAGCTGCTGAAAAAGGAGATGCAGGAGGCGGGAATCAAGAAAAAGCCCATCCTGCCTACCGTCCGGGAGGTCATCGCGGCAAACGCCATGTTTGAGCAGGCGGTTTTTGGAAAAACCCTCTGCCACATGGGGCAGCCGTCCCTGACCAATGTGGTCTCCAACTGCGAAAAACGCGCCATCGGCTCCAGCGGCGGATTTGGATACCGATCCATCAAGGATACGGCGGACATCACCCTGCTGGACAGCGCGGCACTGGCCCTCTGGGCCTGCTCTGAGTACAAGGACAAGGCACCGCAAAAAATCACCTATTAAGCCTCCGGGCTTTTTAGAAACTACCTATACCACAGGGTTAAGTGGGGAAAGGACCAGAAATGGCAGATTTTACACCTATCACAACACAGGACGAATTTGACAAGGCCGTACAGGCCCGGATCCAGCGGGAGCGGGACAAGTTCAAGGACTTCGACACCTTCAAGGACAAGGCGGCAAAATTTGACGCCCTGGCCGGGAAGGACTACGAGGGCACCATCAAGGATCTTCAGGAGCAGCTGAAAACGGCAAATGAGACGCTGACCGCCATGACCGAACGGGCGGACACGGCGGAACACTCTTTGATGATCAGCCGGGTGGCCCAGGAGTTTAAGCTCCCCAAGGAACTGGCGGACCGTCTGACCGGCTCCACGGAAGAGGAACTGCGGACAGATGCCCAGGCCCTTGCCAAATTCGTGACACCAACCGAACCGGCTCCGCTGGCTAACCCGGAGCCCGTCAAAACTGATCAGATCGAGGCGGCATATATGACGCTTCTGTCTGGACTGAAAGGAGATTAAAAATTATGGCTAATGTACTTTCCAAAGGCACTCTGTTCCCCCCTGAACTGACCAACGAGATGTTCAACCTGGTGCGGGGCAAGTCCAGCCTAACCCGTCTGAGCGAGGCCAAGCCCATCCCCTTCAACGGGGAAACGATGTTCACCTTTAACCTGGACAAGGAGATCGACGTGGTGGCGGAAAACGGCGCCAAGACCAACGGCGGCGCAACCGTAGGCTCTGTGTCTATTGTCCCTGTCAAGGTGGAATATGGCACCCGCGTGTCCGATGAATTCATGTACGCTTCTGAGGAAATCAGGCTTCAGTATCTGCGGGCCTTTGCCGAGGGCTTTGCCAACAAGGTGGCCCGGGGTATCGACATCATGGCCTTCCACGGCCTCAACCCCCGCACCAAGATCGCATCCACCGTGATCGGCAACAACAACTTTGACGCGAAAGTGAACCAGACCGTTACCCTGACCAGCGACGGCAACGCCAACGTGGAGGCGGCTATCGCCCTGGTGCAGGCCAACGAGCATGACGTCACCGGCATGGCGATGGCTCCTGCCTTCCGCGCCAACCTGTCCGCGCTGAAGAAGGGCACCAGCTCCAACGAGGCCCTGTTCCCCGAGCTGGCCTGGGGTTCCAACCCCGGCACCCTCAACGGCCTGCCTGTGGACACCAACTCCACGGTCTCCTTCACCGGCACCGGCGAGGGCAACGTCAATACCGACCGCGCCATCCTGGGCAACTTCCGCGACTACTTCCGCTGGGGCTATGCCAAGCAGATCCCCATGGAGGTTATCGAGTACGGCAACCCCGACAATGACGCCGAGGCTGGCGATCTGAAGGGCCACAACCAGGTGTACATCCGCGCCGAGGCCTATATCGGCTGGGGCATCCTGGTTCCCAACGCCTTCTCCCGCATCGTGGAATAATATGCGGACCTACCGGAACACCGTAACGGGCGCGGTGATCGTTACCCCCTGTGAGATCCACGGGGATGTCTGGCGGGAGGAAACTCCCGCCAAGCAGCCCGAACCTCCCAAAAAGGAGGCGAAGAGGGATGGGAGAACCGTACGCAACCGTAAATGATGTGATCACGCTCTGGCGGTCCCTGACCCCCGCGGAGGTGGATCGGACAGAAGCCTTGCTCCCTGTCGTATCCGATGCACTCCGGTTGGAGGCCAGCAAGGTGGGCCGGGATCTGGACAGCATGATTGCGGCAGAGACAGTCCCGGCGGACGTGGTCAAGGCTGTGACCGTAGACATTACCGCCCGGGTGCTCCGCCAGAGCACCACAGGAGACGCTATGACGCAGGAGAGTCAGGCAGGGCTTGGATACTCCTGGAGCGGCACCTATGCCGTGCCGGGCGGCGGAATCCTCAACGCCATCATGAAAAATGACCTGAAACGCCTGGGCCTTATGCGGCAGAGATACGGGGTGATTGATTTCTATGATCTCGGGAACTGACGTTATTTTAATCACCAAGACCCAGACCGGGACAGACCCGCTCAACCACCCGATCTACACCGAAAGCCGGGAGACGGTGGCAAATGTCCTGGTGGGGCAGCCCACTGGGGACGAGATCACCGACACCCTCAACCTGACCGGAAAGAAGCTGGTTTACACCCTGGGCATCCCAAAGGGCGACGTCCACGTCTGGAAGGGGCAAACGGTGGAGATCTTTGGGGAGCGGTTCCAGGTGATCGGCTACCCGGAGATGGGCATCGAGGCCAACATTCCCGGCCCCTGGCACAAGAAGGTGAAGGTGGAGCGCATTGAGTAAAAACCGTTTTGAGCTGAACCGGGCAGGCGTCCGGGCGCTGCTCCAGTCGCGGGAGGTCATGGACGCCTGCGCCGGAGAGGCACAGGCCATCCTGGGCCGTCTGGGGGACGGCTACGAGATGGACACCTACACCGGGAGAAACCGCGTCAACGCGATGGTCTGGGCGGAGAGCCATCAGGCCAAGCGGGACAACATGGAAAACAACACTCTGTTAAAGGCGGCGGGATCGTCATGATTGAAACCGTACTGATCACCTATCTGGGGGCGGCGCTGTCCGTCCCCGTTTTTATGGAGGTGCCGGCGGATCCGCCGGCGTCTTTCGTGGTGCTGGAGAAGACCGGGGGCGGCATGGAGAATCACATCCAGGCGGCAACCGTGGCCATCCAGAGCTACGGACCGAGCCTGTACGCCGCTGCGGTGCTGAATGAGGAGGTCAAGGGGGCCATGCTCTACGGAGCGACCCCCAACGGGATCTCCGGGGTAAGGCTGAACAGCGACTACAATTTTACGGATCCAACCACCAAGAGATACCGCTATCAGGCGGTATACGACATTACCTATTACTAGGAGGGATATTATGGCACAGACTGTGACCAACGTGACTGCCGGCAAGCCTGCGGTAGGCGGCGCAATCTATCGGGCCCCTCTGGGGACCACCCTTCCCACGGACGCCACCACCGCGCTGGGGGAAGCGTTCAAGTCGCTGGGCTACTGCTCCGAGGACGGCCTGACCAACACCAACAGCCCCGAGACCGACAGCGTCAAGGCATGGGGTGGGGATACGGTGCTTCCGTTCCAGACGGCCAAAGAGGACAACTTCGGCTTTACGCTGATCGAGGCGCTGAACGTGGAGGTGCTCAAGGCCATCTACGGCAGCGACAACGTCACCGGCACCCTGGCGACGGGCATCACCGTCACCGCCAATGCCGACGAGGCGGAGGAGGCCGTGTGGGTCTTTGATATGATCCTGCGGGACGGCGCCCTGAAGCGCATTGTGCTGCCGGACGGCAAGATCACCGAGGTGGGCGAGATCACCTATTCCGGCAGCGACGCGGTGGGGTATGAGACCACCCTGGCCGCCATGCCGGACACCAGCGGAAATACTCACTACGAGTACATCATCCGGGCATAATAAACCATAACAGGAGGTCACATCCATGAAAATTAAAACCAGCACAGGATTTGAGTGCAGCGTGATCGAGAGCAAGATCAAGGACTATCGGTTCCTGCGGGCGGCCCGGGCAATGGACAGCAAGGACCCCGGGAAAAACGTGGACGGCCTGATCAGCATGGCGGAGCTGCTGCTGACCCCGGACGGGGTAGAGCGGCTGCTGGAGCATGTGCAGGATGAGGACGGCACCGCATCGGCGGAGCGGGTGGCCCAGGAGATCGGGGAGATCATCAGCGCCCTGGCGGAAAAGAACAAGACGGCAAAAAACTCCTGATCCTCGCTGGGATGCTTCGGGTAGACGAGGACGCGGTGATCTGCGACTTTGCGGAGACCTACCACGTCTATGATCTGTACGCACTGGAGCCGGGTTACGCGGCCACACTGGCGGCAGGCCTGCGGGACAGCAGCCGGATCAAAATGCGTCTGTCAGGCCTCCGGGTAACGCCGGAGGCCTATCTTTTGGCCTGTGTGGTGGATCGGCTGTCCATGATCCTGTGGTCCAGGTCAAAAGACGGACAGAGGAACCGCAACCGGCCAAAGATGCTGACCGATCAACTCAGCGGGGAGAAGAAAACCAGCGGCGTCAAGGCGTTTTCCGACGGATCAGCCTTTGACAGAGCAAAAGCTCAGATCCTGGCGCAGATAAAGGGGGATCAACATGCCTGACGGAACGGCCCTCGGTAAATATTATATTCAGATCATCCCATCCACAAAGGGTATCAGCGGGTCCATATCCAAAGCCCTGAGCGGTGAGGCCACGTCGGCGGGAAAAAGCGCAGGCGTCAACATCGCCAGCGCGATCAAAGGCGCCATTGCTGCCGCCGGAATCGGGGCAGCGCTCAAAGAAGCCCTCCTGGCCGGAGGGGATCTGCAGCAGAGCTTCGGCGGCCTGGAGACCATCTACGGCGACGCTGCGGACGCGGCGAAAGATTACGCAAAGCAGGCAGTAAAAGCCGGAATTTCCGCAAACAACTATGCGGAGCAGGCGGTTTCCTTCGGCGCGGCGCTGAAGCAGGCCTTCGGCGGCGATACGGTAAAGGCTGCGGAGGCCGCGAATACCGCCATTATGGACATGGCGGACAACTCCGCAAAGATGGGCACTGATATGACGAGCATTCAGAACGCATATCAGGGCTTCGCCAAACAGAACTACACCATGCTGGACAACCTGAAGCTGGGCTACGGCGGCACCAAGACCGAGATGGAGCGGCTGCTGGCGGACGCCCAGAAGCTCTCCGGCGTGGAATACAATATCGACAACCTGGGGGATGTGTACTCCGCTATCCACGTGATCCAGGAGGAGCTGGGGCTCACCGGCGTGGCTGCGGAGGAGGCCCAGACCACCTTCACGGGATCCTTCAACGCCATGAAGGCGGCGGCCACCAACGCCCTGGCAAGCCTGACCCTGGGGCAGGACATTCAGCCGGCCCTGGCGGATCTGGAGCTGACGATCGGCACATTTATCGCCGGGAACCTGATCCCCATGCTGGGCAATATGTTTGACAGCCTGCCGCAGGTGCTTTCCGCTGCCCTGAACATGGCCATCAACGGCCTCAACTTTGCGGCGGAAAACGCGGACGTGATCGTCCAAAAGGGATTTGAGCTGGTCACAGGTCTGGGCAACGCCATCATCCAGGCGGCTCCGGCTCTGGCCTCGGCGGCCTGGAACCTGATCCTTGCACTGGGCGACGCGCTGATCAACGGGGATTGGGTGACCACTGCCACGTCAACTGTGGCGACCATCGCACAAAACCTGATCAACGCCGCGCCGGGGCTGCTGACCTCCGGGGCGGAGATGGTCCGCAACATCGCCAACGGCATCGTGGAAAACGGCTCGGCCCTGCTGGGTCCTGCCGTGGACGGCCTGGGAGACATCCTGGTCAACTTTGTGGGCGTCTCCCAGCAGACGGCAGACAGCATCAAAAACGCCATCACCGGAGCCTGGAGCATCGTGTCCACGCTCCTCAAAGCGGCGGGGGACGCCATTGTGGCGCTGGTCTCTCAGGCACAGACCGAGGGCACCATGCTCAACACCATCATTACAGGCGTTGCGGACGTGGTGTTGGCAACCGCGGATCTGGTGTCCGCGGCGGTGGATATCGCGGTCTCCATGATCAAAGAAGACGTTGACAAATGCGTTCTGGCGTTCCAGTGGCTGGTCCAGGAGACCCAGACAGACGGCACCATCCTGCATACCGTCTGGGAAGGCATCAAGTCGACGGTATCCAATGTACTGCAAGCCATATCCGGCCTGCTGCGGACCGTGGCAGCGGTCATGCGAGGGGACTGGGAGACCGCATTTAACGAGATGGGCAACGTCACAGCGGCGACCACCGGCGATATGCAGTCCAAAATCGCATCGGCAGCCCAGGCCTCCGCCAGTGCGGTACAGGCCAGCGGCAGCCAGATGAGCGGATCGGCACAGAGCACCGCCAGCCAGGTGGCTGCGGCCTTTGAGTCCAGGGACTGGTGGAGCGTAGGCTCCGCGATGGCATCGGGCATTGCGGGAGCCTTTGAGGCCGGCGCGAGCTGGGTCATCTCCACCGCGCAGAGTGTGGCGTCCCAGGCGCTGGCAGCGGCAAAGAGTGTACTGGGCATTGCGTCTCCCTCCAAGGAATTTGCCTGGATCGGCGAGATGAGCGTGGCCGGCATGGCGGAGGGGATCCTGGACAACGAGGACATGGTGACCTCCGCAATGGGTCAGCTCAGCAACGCCGCCCTGACCAGCGGCAGCGCCAACATGGACCTGGTGCAGACGGTCAACGGTTATGCGCCGCCTGCGGAATCCCAGGGCAACATGGCCGCTGAAATCATCAACGGCATCGGCGCGCTGCTCCAGAGCATGTTCCCGGACAGCGGCGAGGACGCGCCTGTGGGGCTGTATTTTGACGAGGACAAGGTCGGCTATGCGCTGCTGGGACCCATGCGGCGGGCCAGTAAAGCCAACCCGGAGGTGAGCACCGTATGATCCAACAGCTTAATATCAACAACGTCAATCTGCCAAACGTCAAGGGCGGCAACTATTCCGCCTCGGAGGAGCTGCTGACCGTACAGCTGGAAATGGCCTCCGGGCGCATGGTGGAGGAGATCCGGGGCAAGGTCTGGACGATCCAGTACAACTACCCCGGCAATTTTACCAACGACGTATATCTGCCTCTGATGGAGACCCTGCGGGGCAGGGGAGGCTTCCAGGTCACGTTTCTGCCGGACAATGGGGAGGATCTGATCACAAGCACATTTTTGTGCACCAAGCGGGAGGCCCCCAAGTACATCATGGAGCACCAGGGCAAACCCATCTGGGCGGGGATCAACTTCACACTCCGGGAGGTGGTTCCACATGATTGACACCTCCGACGCCTACAAAACCGCCATCATCCAGGAGGCCAGGCGGACCCGGCTGCGGGTGCCGCTGCGGATTGCGTCGCCGGATCTGAGCTATGAGGGCGTGATTTCCACCGGAGAGGCGGAGGTCTCCCACCCGGAGGAGCTGCACGACGATGAGACCACCCAGGGCAAGGCCTACGCGGCCCTGGAGACAAACTTCTGGGTCCTGGACGGGTCCGCGGCAATTCTGCCGGAGGACCTTGATCCGGGCTATGAGGTGGGCTTCGTGGGGGATCAGATCTCCGGGGAGGACGGCAGCTTTTCCACCGCCCAGAGTGTGACCCTGGAGATCTCCGGGGTCAACCTGCTGCAAGCCCTTAGTATCTACTTTCCCCAGGCGGAGGTCTGCGGGGTGCCTGCGGATTTTACGGTGGAGGTTTTGCAGGGCGGCACGGCCTATTTCACCCGGAGCTTTACGGACAATCAGGCGGCAGTGATCGCGCTGCAGGGCTTTGAGGTCTATGTCCCAGACGGGATCCGGGTGACCGTCACCCGGTGGAGCCTGCCGGGGCGGCGGGTGCGGGTCATGGAGATCTTCCCGGGCTACCGGGCGGACTGGACGGAGCACAACGTCTCCGGGCTGAACATCCGGATGCAGGCAAGCGTCAACGCCATGACCATGCCATATGGTACGGCGGCGCTGACCATCGACAACACGGAGCGGCTGTTCGATCCCAGAAACAAAGAGGGCCTGTTTAAGAGCCTGGAGGAGCGGCAGGCGGTCCCGGTGGAGATCGGCGTGGACACGGAGGACGGCACGGAGTACATCCCGGCGGGGGTCTATTACCTCCACGACCGGAGCTGGAAAACCTCCGACGGCGGCATGACCATCCGGTGGGATCTGGTGGATATTATCGGGCTGCTCTCCACCCGGGCCTTTGTGGCCCCGGACACCCTGCCAACCACCCTGGCGGGATGGGTGGGAGCCATTGTGGCGCAGCTGGGGACGATTTTTGAGAGCCAGTACACCGTGGACCCGGACTATGCAGAAAATGCCGTGACGGCGCAAAAAACCGCCGTGGACGGCAAGGCCTGCGGGGACGTGCTGCGGTGGGTCTGCCAGGTCACCGGCACCTTTGCCCGGGCGGACGCGGAGACCGGCTATCTGGCGGTGGAACCCAGCTGGAGCCAGGGGGCAGAGTACACTCTTGAAAACCTGGAAAACGTGCCGACCATCTCCGCCAATGACAATCTGGCCTCGATCATCTTTAAGATCAACGGCAACAGCTTGGTGGTCAGCGGAAACACGGTCAACTCCGCAAACACGGTGACCGTGGACAACCCCTTTATCACCACCAACGAGCAGGCCCTTCTGGCGGCGCAGCACATCCTGGTCACCTACGGGGGCAACAAGGTCACCACCGTGGGCCGGGGAGATCCCTCCTCGGAGATCGGGGACGTGGTGACGGTGGAGCTGGACGACGGCCAGGTGATGACGGCCCGGGTGGTCAGTCAGAGCTTCGACTTCTCCGACGGGGTATTGTCCGGGTGCAAGAGCGAGATGGTCCAGGCAGACGGCACCACCCTCTACGAAAACCGGCTGGAATTCACCGAGGATGGATCCTGGACCGCCCCGGAGGGCGTGACAGAGCTGCAAATCATCGTGGTGGGCGGCGGCCAGAGCGGCGGAAAGGGCGCATGGGGCAGTATGCCCACCGCCTGGCCCACCGGATCCGGCGGCACCTATTACGGCAAAACCGGCGACCGTGGCAAGGCTGGAGACGGCGGAAAGGTCTGGTATGGGACGGTCCCCATCAACCCGGGGCAGACCTTCCAGATCGTCATCGGCAAGGGCGGCGAAGCTGCGGACAGCCTGACGCCCACAGACGGCACGGCCAGCTCCTTCGGCCCCTACACCTCGGCGGCGGGGCGGGTGTACAGTCCCAGCTTTACCGACCTGGCATCCGGCAACGCCTACGCCCGGACGGGGGTCAGCAAGCCCCAGACCAACGCCGGAGACGGCGGTCAGGGCGGCGCAGGCGGTCATGGAGGCTCGGAGACCTGGGAGCAGACCTCGGAGCATACCTGGCGGCAGGTGGCGCAAACATCCCCGGGTGAGGGCAAAATCGGCGTCAGCGGCTCGGACGGCTGCGTCATCATCTACTGGAGCAAGGAGGAATCCTGATGGGTATTATCCAATACACACTGAGCCAGATCAACACGCTGCTGGGCAAGGCGGACACCTCGGTACAGCCTGCGGCGCTGACCTCGGAGGCGGAGGCCAGGAGCCAGGGAGACAGCCTGCTGGCGGGGGCCATCGGCACCCTGTCCGATCTCTCCACCGATGCTAAAAGCAGCCTGGTGGCGGCGGTCAACGAGCTTTTTACGTCTGCCAGTGAGGGCAAAAGCGCCATCGCCGCCGCGATCACTGGCCGGGGCATTGCGGCGGCAGCATCGGAGACCTTTGCGGCTCTGGCGGCGAAGATCTCCCAGCTTCAGCCCCCGGGCTACGTGGACCCGGATAGCTATGTGCAGAAACGGATCACCAACGCCGGGAGCATCACCCCCACGGGTACCTATGCCACAAACAACTATTACGACATCACCTACGGGGTCAAGATCGGGTACATGGAGGGCGGAGACGTGCTGCTGAGTATGCAGGCGGGCATATCCACCGGCTATGAGTATCTTAATTTTACCCTGGCATCCGCGCCCTCCGGCGTGACGATCACGGCGGTCAACATGGGATCGGACACCGCCGTCGGCGGCAAGACAGGCGTGATCTATGCTTGCGTCCTCTCCGGGGTGCCGGTGGGATCCTCCCTTGCCATCGCCATGAACACACGAGACGGCAACTACGACTACGTGACCTGCGCCATCACGGTGAGCTAGGAGGTGCAGGCATGGAGCTGATTACGAACAGAACCCAGGCCAACGTCAACCGGGTGGCGATGCTGCGGGCCAGGATCGCCGCAGGGACGGCCACGGAAGCCGAGCGGATGGAATACCTCTACGGCTATACAGAGGCGGCGGAAAGCCTGGACGGGCTTCTGCTGGCAGACAGCACCGGGGAGGCTCTGGAGCTGTACTCCGGGGAGCAGCTGGGCGCTTACAACGCCATCGACCTGAACCGGGTGGAAACGGCGGTGGAGGAACTGCAGGAGGCCATGAACGCCGCGCCGGAGGGGCTGCAAGCACTGGCGGATTCCCTGGGCGTAGGCTGGGACGGCCTCTATGATATGCCCTTTGGGACGTTCGACCTGGAAACCCGGACGGACTGGGCCGAAGCGGACTTTCCCACCGCGCCGGAGATGGAGCGGTATCTGACCAACGTGCGGCAGCTCGTGACGGCGCTGGGTCTGGCGGCGGAGGTGCTGCCCACCAGCATGGGGAACCTGACCTACCAGGGAGCCAACCGGATCGAGGAGATGCTGGTCCGGGGACAGGAGAGCTTGGAAACTCTGATCCAGACCCGGGAGGGATGGATCACCAACACGGCGGCGGCCTGGGTACACGCGGGGGCGGTACCCTCTGGGCTGCTGTATGATCAGATTGGAGGCGGAGCATGAAAGACAGAACACCAACCTACCCGGGGCGGGTACGGCTGACCCCAGTGGCCGGGCAGGAAAACGTATTTGACCTCCAGATGGCGGACCAGCCGGTGGAGGAAGGGACGCCGATCAATAAGGCGACCTTGCTGACGGATGAGACGGCGGCGGCGCTGGGGCTGGATCCGGCGGAAGATCCGACGGTGGATGAGGCGATTGCTGCTATAACAAGGACGGCTTTGGACTGTGGCTATTGGATGCGGCGTGCCATGACTTACACGGAAGAGGCAACCTCTCCTTCGAGCAGCTATCTCGTTTCCATTGGGGCGTCCTCGTCAGACATAATAACCATCTATTACGTGGACGAATTGACAACGACCAGTGATGGATCCGTTGTGATGGAAGACCCTCAATCTGTGGAAATCAGTTATAACAACAGATCCGCCGCAAGCGTTTTGTCGGGAAAATACTGGACTCCATTAACCAATGTGCGTGTGCAACAGACTGCGATCTACTATACGCCAAGCGATAAGTCTGTCGGCGTGGAGTATTATTCTAGCTACGGATATTATATATACTCCAGCGGGTCACAAACCGTTAAATTCAATCCAGAGTATGGTCCCTGGGAGCTTGTGGAGTACACGGAAGACAGCACAAAGTATACGCCCGGCCTGCACGATGGGTATCTCTATACTTATGAAACGAAGCCATTGTGGTCCGGCAAGGTTGCAATAGGGAGTTATGTCGGTACCGGCGTCTACGGACTCGCGAATCAAAATCAGTTGTCTTTTGATTTTACGCCTGTTATCGTGATTATCTATCGGGAGGACAGTCAAACTATGGTCCCTCTGTTTTATTTGTGGGGGCAGAATTTCTACCAGACCATATCCGGCAGTTCTACCGGGCAAGTCTGTATTACCGGGAAGCGTGTGGAATGGTACAGTGATACCGCTTCCCGCCAGCTCAACTACTCTGGCGCAACTTATCGTTATATCGCATTCGGATAAAGGGGGGAAGATTATGAAAATCATTGAAATCGAGGCCCTGTCCAACGGGGCGCACCGAAACCAGACTGGCGGCGCAGCCGTCCCCGAGGGGTGGGCGGTCATCCCGGAGGGCATGACCTTGGATAACTTCCCGTTTGGGACCGTCACGGCGGCGGAAATCGGCGGCGTGATGACCCTGACGGAGTGGATTCCCGGAGAGATCCCGGAGCCTGACCCAACTCCAGCCCCCACCGCCGATCAGCGGTACGCCCCCGGCGACTACCTGACCATAGACGGCACCCTGTACCGGGTCATCCTGCCGATCCTGCCCGGGAGCCGCATCACCCCCGGCACCAACGTCGAGGAAACCACCATCGAGAATGAAATCACCAGAATCAGCAAGGAGGAGACAACATGAAGTACGCAATCATTAAAGTCACCAACGGGAACTATGCCGTCCACGCGGAGGGCATGACGGATCTGAACGCCGCAAAAGTTAATTTTCACGGGCTTTGTCAGACCCTGTGGAACGCGCCGGACGTGATCACTGGGGCGGTGCGGATCGTGGACGAGAATCTGGACTGTGTCCAGGGGTATCAGGAGTACATCACGCACAACGCGGAGTGAGAGAGGAGCGCCCGGCATGGAAAGTAAAATGTTTGAGATCAAGGCCGCGCTCACCGCGTTTTTTGCGGTGATGGGGACCTTTTTGGGCTGGAAGGGGCTGATGCTCCTGATCTGGGTGGCGGCCATGGTCATGGACTATGTGTCCGGCACCCTGGCGGCCCACAAAAACGGCGAGTGGGACAGCACCAAGGCCCGGGAGGGGCTGATGCACAAGGGCGGCATGATCCTGGTGGTGCTGCTGGCGATGCTGTTTGACGCCTGTCTGGCGCTGGTGGCCGTGAACATCCCGGTGCTGCACATGACATGGCCCGGGGTGATCTTCCCGGTGGTGCTGGTCTGGTACATCATCACCGAGGCGGGATCCGTCCTGGAAAACGCCATCAAGATGGGCGCCGCTGTGCCGGAATGGCTGGCCCGGGGCCTCAAGGTCACCCTCAAGGCCGTCAACAAGGCCGGAAACAGCGCGGTGGACCAGGCGGAGGAGGGCAAGCCGTGAGTGCGAACGATGTGGTATATTCCGCACAGTCCCAGGTGGGCTATCTGGGCAAGCAGTCCAACGCCAGCCTGGAGAGCTTTACCGCAAACCCCAGCGGCAAATATACCAAGTACGGGGCCTGGTTCGGGATCAACCCAGGAGACTTTTGCGATGAGTTTGTTTCCTGGTGCGCCGCCCAGGCCGGAGAATCCGAGGCCGTCGGCAAGTTTGCGTATGTGCCGTCTCACATACAGTTTTTCAAGGATCAGGGGCGGTTCTTCCGGAGGGGTGAGAAATTGCCCCTCCCCGGGGACGTGATCTTTTTTGAGTACGGCTATGACGGCGTGGTAGATGGGGATCACGTGGGCCTGGTGGAGGATTGTGATGGCTATAACGTGTACACAATCGAGGGCAACGTCCGGGACGCTCTGGGTCAGCCTTGCGTCGCGCGGCGGACCTACAACGTGGGGTACGCCAGCATCTACGGCTACGGCCGGCCGGCGTACTCGGAGGGCAGCGGCGGCGGAGAATGGACAGAGTGGCCTGAGATCAAGCTGTTCCAGGAGCCGAAAATCTATCAGAACGGCAGCACCACAGAACAGTGCTTTGCCGACGTGCAGCTCGACCCCGCAGAAAAGACGGGCAGCCTGAACACCTGGGAGGGGTGCAAGTGCCTGGGCATCATCGGCGGCAGGTATCTGGTGCTGTACCACAAGGATGACACAGACGATTTTAAGATCGGGCTGTGTGAGTATGACGGAGGGGTGAACCCCTAGAAAAGGAGGAACATATGAGCACAAAACTGTCAACTATCCAGAAACGGAATAATTTGAACGCCGTCTATCGGGACGGGAAACCTGGCCCGGGAGGCGCATACCATGACTATGACATCTACCCGGCCGATCTCGCCGACATCGAGGCCAGGGAGCCTGTTCTGTGTATTCAGTTCCAGAAAGGAGCAAGGAAGGATCCAGCGGCCAGACACGGTGTGCTTGATTCCGATCTGCTGGAGATCGTTCGGGATCGTCTGACTCTCTTTCAGCAGGGTGAGTTTGCTACCCGCGAAAACGCATGTGCATTGCATCACATTGAGGAGGCGCTTATGTGGATGAATAAGCGGGCAGAGGACCGTGCAGAGCGCCAGGTGCTTGGTACCTACGAAAAGTAGGGGTGATCTGTATGGATAACAAGCTAGGCAAGGGCGTGGGCTTCGAGCGGATCCGGCGGATCACCGGGTACCTGGTGGGGACCATCGACCGGTGGAACAACGCCAAGAAGGCGGAAGAACGGGACCGGGTGAAGCACAGAATTGACAGGAAGTGAGCAAGAGGCTCGGGAGAGATCCCGGGCCTCTTTTGTTAGCATTTTTAGTTAGCATTTTGGTGTTCAGAAGCGTGTTTTTGGGGGTCAGGCAAGAGTGGAAAAACAGCATTTTTTTGTATGAAAAACAGGCCGTTTGCCCTTGAAAACAAAAGAAAATCCCGGAACCGCAATGGGTTCCGGGGAAGTGGGTGAATCGGGCCGCGAACTGTCACATAAGTTGTTATTTCCCTTGAAAAATCAATGGGTCTCAGGATTGGTTAGCATTTTTGTTAGCATTTTGATAAAAATTCTGGAGCTTTTCGGTGTGGGAGATCAGGTCTTTTCCGGAGACATGCGTATATATTTTTCGCATGGTGGTAAAGTCTGACCAGCCGCCGATCCGCATTGCCGTCTCCTCCGGCAACCCCAGATGCACGCACAGGCTTGCAAAGCTGTGGCGCAGGCCATGAATCCCGATCTGCGGAAGCCTGGCCTCCTTGCATACGCTGTTGATGTTGCGAATGATCGCCTGCTGGGTCCGCAGGGGAGACACAAAGCCTTCCCTGATTGTAACCGATTCCAGCGCAGTTTGCAACTGCGAAATGAAAATCGGCACGTATCTTCTGGATGCTGCGTTCTTGTTGGTCTCCTTGTATATGAGTTTGTTGTGCTCATCTGGGACCATTGCCCCGCTGACCAGGATCATCTTGTGCTCCAGATCGACGTTTTCCCATTTAACGGCCAGCAGCTCGGAGCAGCGCATGGAACTCAGGGCCAGCAGCGACGGAATCTCACATTTATGGCCCTTGACTGCCTGAAGAAACACTGCGATCTGATCTGCGTCGAGGAATTGCCGTTCCCTGGATACGACGGGGATCATAGATATCTCTTTCATGGGCTGCCCGGTCTCGAAGCGATAGACGGAGCGGACAAGGCTCCAGGAGTTTTTTAACGTCTTGCCTGACAGATCGCCCACCTGGCTGTCATATACCTTCTGCCAATTCTTGATGCTTTTCATTGGCTTGTCCATGTATGTCTGGAACCTGGTGCGCTGGATTGTTCGATAGGCTCGGATGGTGGCGGGGGAAAGATCGTTTTTTCTGGCTTCGATGTAATGATCTATTCCCTGGCGCAGGGTTACATCCGGGAAAGATACCTTTTCGGCCCGTTTCCCTGCCTTATATTCTCCCTTGATTCCCTCGGCTTTGTTCCGGCAGGCTGTTTTCGTGGAGGCGGTCACCGGAATGCTCTCACCGCCCAAACGGAGCTGGATAAACCAAGTGCCGGATTTCAGTTTGCGCGGCTCCGGAACTTTCAAAAAATCACCTGTCCTCTCAAAAATGGTTGCAAACCCCAGGGGGCAGGTGGTATAATCGTCATGCGATGGAACGACCATACGGGGCCCTGCCCTATCGTTCTTGCCTCCTCCGGTGTTCGCAGCGCCGGGGGAGTTTTTATCTGCCCCTCTCTGGCTCCGGCCGGGGAGGGGCTTTTTTTATTGCAGGGGAGAGCCGCAGTATTCGCAGTAATTCCCCGAGGTAAACGCTCCGCAGTTTTTACACTGCTTCGGGGCGGATCGGATGGCCTCCTGCTCTGCCTGGGCCTCCTGCTTTTGCTGTCTGGCCCGCAGATACGGCACAAGGCCCCAGGCGATCAGAGCGCCGCCCAGCACAAGCCCTACAAGGAAGGTCTGGATCTCGCTGCCGATGCAGCTGATGATAAAGATCGCGCCGAAGGCGATCTTTGCGATCATGGCCCCGAGGGACTGCCGCATGCCGGTACGCACCTCCCGCTGATCCGCGGCGGCGGTCCGTTGTGATCGCTTATACGCCTGGTTGACCTTTTTCCCGCAGGCCTTGCAGGAATACCGGCGGGTAGCGCTGTTGTAATAGGCCCCCATATTGGCGTCAAAACGACGGCCGCAATGGACACAGGTTACCATGTGCTTTGCCATATCAATTCCCCTTTAACACGCACTTGTCACAGGGCTCCAGGCCGAAGCCGTAGGCGGTCTCCATCGACACGGGCCAGTAGGTGCCGCCGTTGCACTTGGGATCATAGTGGTACTTCTTCCCGGTCCGGGTGATGTAGACCTGCTTTCCGGCTTCCGGGCGCTCCAGGATCACGGTGCTGGTGGCGCCGTCCCAGTCCACCGACAGACCCAGCGCGGTGGACACGGCCCGGACGGGCAGGTAGGTGGTGCCGTCGATGGTAAAGGGCTCCACGTATTTCCCCGTCACGTCTCTGGGGATCAGCTCCTCGCCGTCCAGGGTGATCTTGATGTCCTCATATTCCAGGGTGCGCTTGACTTTGGCCCAGGTGGCTGCCGCCGGCACGGCAAGGGCCAGGACAATGGCGGCGACCAGGACAAAGGTCAGGATACGGTTGGTTCGTTTCATCTTTTGTTCCTCCTCTATGCAAAGGTCAGACCGCAGGGGCCGGTGTAATAGGCCAGCGCCTGGCGGATCATGTCCTCGTCTACGTTAAAATATTCCGACAATTCATATATTTGGGTAATACCCCTCTTAATAACTCCTCTCATTTCGTCAAATGGGAGGAGTTTTTTTATTTCTGCCCGGCGGGCTGTCTCTTCGGCCTTTGCCCTGACAGCCGGCGGCGCATCCAGGCCGTAGGTGGAATCCGTCTGCCAGTGGCTCCACTCATGGACCACCGCGTGGAGCTCCTGGCGGGGTGTGCGGATCTTGTCAATATCCAGAAACACACCCCAGGCATTCCCGCACTTGATCACGGCGGCGTCTGTGCTGCCGGAAAAGTGGTAGGAGCCGGAAAACACCATCACGTCATTCCGCAGAAAATCATTATAACAATCATTCAGTCTTTGATCCATCAGCACCCCTCTTTCTATTGGCTTCTGCCAGCTTTGCGGCAAGGCTCTCTATGGTGGCCTTGTCCTCGTCGGTCAGATCCCCGGAATAGCCGTGCATGGCGTAGGTCCAGGGATCGGCGTAGATGTTCCGCACCTCGTCCATAGGATCTGGATACCCCAGGGACCTCATGGCCTTCTGCACTGCTCCGGGAACGTCGCCCATCGTGAGATAGTCCACAGGTACACCAAAGTAAGCCGCGATCAGTGCCAGGGTCTTTCCGTTGGGCGTGGCTCCGGTCTTTTTCCATTTCGTGCCGATCCCTTTGCTCAGTCCAATTTCCGTGATAGCCTTTGTTACGCTGACCCCTTTTGCCTCACATAAAGCGCTAAACCTGTCATAAAACACAATAACAACCTCCGATTTTGTGCGTTTTGCAGAAGTTTACTTTTTTCAACATTTTTCGTTGACAGGTTCACTTAGGTATGCTATATTATGCACGTGAGTTCACCAAAGTAAACCTACCAGACCCCGCGAACAAAGCATTCCGGGGAGCTATCTGTATTAGTGGCATATTCAGAATAGCACAAAAGAATACTTTGGTCAACATTTTATGATGAAAGGAGTGAACTTTTGTATGCCTGCACAATGGACGGCTGAAATTCTTGGTGAAATGCACCTCGCCGGAGTGACGGCAAAGCAGCTTGCCGCGGAAGCAGGATGGCACGAAAAATATCTGAGCGCCATCATGAACGGGCACAGAGAGCCAAAGGGCGCGGAAGAGACGCTTCGGGCAGCTCTGGCACGGCTCAAGGAGGCCACCACAACCACATCCTAGCATACAGTGAGTACCATAAATGGGACAGGAGGACAACACATGATTGAATATTCTGTAATTTTAAAACGGTACCCTGGATCATCCCGGCCCAACGTGGTGGTGTTCCGGGACGAGGACAGGGAGAAGGCCCTCAAGGTCATGGAGCAGTACGACAGGAAAAACGGCTTCACCGTACAGGACCCGGACGGGCGATTTACCATTGAAACGATCCTGCTGGTGGAAAGGGAGCCGATCACCGGGGCGCCCATACTCAGCTCCACACCGTACCATGAGCTGTTTGACCATCTGGGCAGACGGCGCGACAAGATGGAGGAGGCCTGACCATGCCCAGAGTAAAACAATCCTATAACCGGCATGCCGATCTGCAAAAGGCCATATACGGCGCAATGGGCCTCCGGGAGGAAACCATCACGGAGCTGGCCCAGCGGATGGGGAAGGACCCCAGAACCGTCACCAGGAAGATCCGGGACCCGGATCTGATGACGCTGGGGGATCTGCGGAGAATCTGCAGCCTGCTGAACATCCCCGTGGAGGACGTCCGGGCGGCAATCAAATTTTGAAGGATGAGCGGAGGCACACACCAATGATCAAAAAAATTGCCGCCATTGCGGCTGCGGCACTGATTCTGAGCCCCATGATCCGGGCAGGGATGACACGGGAGACGCCGGTGGAGATCATCCAACCGGTGGTAACGGTGGAGCCGGTGGAGATCAAAGCCCCGGCCCCCACCACCGGACCCCATGCGGAAAACCTGGGGACATTCACCTGCACTGCCTACTGCGCCTGCCCTCTGTGCTGCGGCAAGGCCACCACAGACCCGGCCTACGGCATCACGGCCAGCGGCACCACCGTACAGCAGGGCCGCACGGTGGCGGTGGATCCGGAGGTGATTCCCCTGGGCTCCATCCTGTACATCAATGGGGAGCGTCTGATTGCGGAGGACACCGGCGGGGCCATTGAGGGCAACCGCATTGACATTTATTTCGACTCCCATGACAAGGCCCTGGAATACGGGGTGCAGGAATGGGACGTATGGATTTGGAGGGACAACACATGATCAAGGTACTGGCAAAACACCCCGGGCATCCGGCCCACTTTGTACACATACCCAACACCCTGGAGGCCATGCAGAGCCTGGTGGGCGGATACATCGAGACCGTCACCCTGGCGACGGATCTGGTGCTGATCTGCAACGAGGAGGGATTCCTTCGGGGCCTGCCGGACAACTGCCGGCTCTGCGGCATGCGCCTGGTGGGTTCGATCCTGCTGGCGGGGATTGATGGGGACGAGTTCGCGGACATCCCTCTGGATCGGGAGCAGGCGGAAAGGCGGTTCCCGGAACTGTTTGCAAGGGAGGTGGAGTGATGTACAAGGCGATTAAAATGTCGGAGATTCCCAGGCAGGTCCGGGAATCCATCAACGCCGCAGCTGCCGAACTGTTGGATTTTATGGAGACAGGCTACCAGGCTGCGGAGATCGTGGTCCCGGCAAATCGGACAAGCAAAACCATCTATCAGAGCTATCAGAGAACCGTCAAGCGGCTGGGGCTGCCGATCAAAGTGAGCCACCGCGCCGGAAAGGTCTACATGTGGAAGGAGGGGAAGAAATGAAATATGAGGACAACATCCTGGACTATCTGGAAGCCGACCGGAAGGTGACTCCCATCGAAGTCCAGATGCAGGTGGACTACCTGTTCGGCAACGTCAACCGGCGAATCCCGGAGAAGGAGCTGCACCCGGATCTGCGACAGCCCAAGGGCCTGGTACTGGGGATTATCGAGGCCATAAAAAGAGGGACCGCCCGCCGTGCCGAAGCACAATGAGCAGTCCCAGGACAACACACCAACAGTATAGCACAACGAGGAGGTTTTTGCAAATGCAAAGTATTCTGATCGACAAAACCCAGGCGGAGCATCTGTGGGACATGATCATTGCGTATTACGATAGCAACGGCGATGGCCGGGAGATCGTGGCCGTGCTGGAGTACATCCTGGCCACCAGCGGGATTTTGGACAAATGATGTGGACGGATGATCCCCTGAAGGATCTGAGACGATATCTGCGGGAAATGGACCGGAGGGAGGCAGCGCTTCCCAAATGCCCACGCTGCGGGGATCCGGTCTATGACCCGGAGGAGGAGCTGTGTGAGGACTGCCGGAAGGAGGTACGTGATGCCGCTGAAATATTCCAGGGCGACAGTTGATCTGTTTTTCCCGGAGGGGATGATCTGCTGTGAGTACTGCCCGCTGATGGAGACCTACGCCCGCCGCCAATGCCGGAGAACCGGGGAATACCTGGTGAGCCCGGGAAAACATGAATATACAAGAGGGGAGTTCTGCCCCTTGAAAGAGGAGGACGATGATGGCCAACGTGATTTGCGTGATGGGTGAGAGCGGATCCGGGAAAACCACCGCTATGCGGAATCTGGATCCGAACACCACCTATTACATCGACTGTGACAAAAAAGGACTGAGCTGGAGAGGCTGGAAGGCGACCTATAACGCAGACGCCAAAAATTATGCCCAATGCTCAGACAAAAACAAGATTCTGCGGCTGCTCCAGGCCATCCATGAGCAGAAGCCGGAGGTCAAGGTGATCGTGGTGGACACCCTCAACGGCATCATGATCGACGACGAATTCGCCCGGATGAACGAGAAGGGCTATGACAAATGGATGGATCTGGCCGCCGCGGTCTACAAGATCGTCAACACATCCCTGACCCTGCGGGAGGATCTGACCGTGGTCTTTACGGCCCACACCCAGACAGAGCGGGACGACAACGGAAACGCCTGGACCCGGATCAAGACCAGCGGACGGAAGCTGGACAAGATTGTGCTGGAATCCAAATTCACCTGCGTACTGTTGGCCAAACGTCAGGACGGGAAATACATCCTGGAGACCCAGGCCAACAGCTCTACGGCAAAGTCCCCGATGGGGATGCTGCCGGAAACAATGGACAACGACATCGCCGAGGTCATTCGGCTGATGGACGAATATTATGGAGGTTGATTATTATGAAAAAACTCAATGGCTACAACAACGTAGAGGCAAACACCGGCGATTACAAGCGGCTCCCCGCCGGGGGCTACGTCTGCCGGATCGTCAAGGTGGAGGACTTCCCCGAGAAGGAATACCTCAAGATCTCCTTTGACATTCTGGACGGCGAATACGCCAAATGGTACGAGGACATGTACAAGCGCATGGGCTCGGACTGGTGGCCCGCATCCTTTATTCGTTCCTACAAGGAAAAGGCGATGCCCTTCTTTAAGGGCTTCATCACCGCCGTGGACGAGTCCAACGGCACCAGCTTCGGCAGCATGATCGAGAGCGGCTTTGACGAGCAGAAGCTCGTCCGGCAGAAGATCGGCCTGGTGCTGGGCTATGAGCAGTATCAGAACAAGTACGGCGAGGTCAAGGAGCGGATGTACGTGGACCGGAACACCTCGGTCCAGAAGATTCAGGACTGCGATTACAAGATCCCCGGCCTGAAGCTGCTCAATGGCGCACAGGCGGTACCCGCCGGAGGCTTCGCCACCCTGGACGGGGCGGACGATGATCTGCCGTTCTGATGGGGAAGTCATCGCAGACGAAGGGGGCAGCCGGCGAACGGGAGCTGGCTGCCATCCTCCGGCAGTACGGTTACGACATCCAGCGAGGCGGATTTGTGTTCGGAGAGGTCCCCGATCTGGTGGGCCTCCCGGGCATCCACATCGAGGTCAAGCGCGTAGAAAAATTGAATTTAGACGCAGCTTTTGATCAATCTTCGCGCGATTCTGAAAAATTTCGGGACGGGTTCCCAACTGTAATTTTTCGGAAGAACAGAAAGCCCTGGATGGTGGTCATGAAACTGGAGGACTGGCTGGAGATCTACAACAACAGCGATTACCCCGACAACAGGGAGGTGGGAACGTGCGGGAACAATTTACCTTCTACCGATCCTTTTGGGACGCAGCCAAAACCCTGAATAAGCGCGAAAGACAACAGTTTTTGGAGGCTATCATCGTCTACGCTTTGGATGAAACCGAGGCAGAAATTCAAGGTCCTCCCCGTGGAATGTTTATGGTTGTAAAGCCTGTTCTGGATGCAGCTGCACAGAAATCAAAAGCAGGGAAAACCAAAATCAAAACGAAATCAAACGAGAATCAAACGACAATCAAAACGAAATCAAAACGGAAACAAGAACTAGAACTAGTAAAAGAACAAATGTTATTAGGGGAAGAAACCGCTGCTTCCGCTCCGCTCCTCTCTGAGGTCCGGGAATACGTGGAGGCCGAGGGGCTGAAAATCGACCCGGAGAAATTCTGGAATTACTACCAGGCGGTGAACTGGACCCGAGGGAAAAGCCAGATCACCGACTGGAAGGCCCTGGCCAGGACCTGGAAGCAGGAGGAGGCCCCGGAGGAATACGTTCCGCCGAAGCCGATGGAGAACTGGCTCCAGTATGACCCGGACTGGCAGAAAAAGCTGCCGGGAGGAAGCTGATGGATTACAGAGCGGAATTCGGCCTGATCGGCTCCATCATGCTCAAGCCGGAATACCTCCCGGAGATCCGGGGGATCGTTACCGCGAAGGACTTCCAGACGGAGCCGGGGCGGGCCACCTTCCTGGCAGCCTGCCGTCTGGCGGACAGCGACACGGGCATCGACCCCATCACGCTGATGAGCGAATCCGGCGTGGAGGAGCAATGGCTCCACGAAGTCCTGGATCTGACGCCCACCGCAGAGCATGCCCTGGAATACGCCCGTCAGCTGCGCAAGGAGCGGCAGATGGCAAGCATCCGGGCTATGCTGGCAAGCCTGACGGAAAAGGCGGAGGATGGCGACCCGGCTGCGGTGATCGGCGCGGTCCATGAAGCTCTGGACGACCTGGGCGAGGATTACGAGGGAACGGTGGTCCGGCCGGAGGACGCCCTTGCAGGGTTCCTTTCCCACATCGACCGCATCAAAAACGGCGACCGGATCACCGTTGCCACCGGTTTCCCCTCCGTCGACAACATTCTGGGGGGCGGCATGCTCAAGACGGGCCTGTACATTATGGCCGCACGGCCCGGCGTGGGCAAGACAAGCCTGGGCCTGGCCGTGGCGGAGATGGCCTCCAGGCGGAGTCGGGTGCTGTTCGTCTCCCTGGAGATGAGCGAGACGGAGATCATGGCCCGCCGACATGCCAATATCGCCGGTATATATCTGGGACGGCTGCTGCATTCTCCGCTGACGGACGAAGAAGCGCTGGGCGTGGGCAACGCACAGATCAAAATGAGCCAGCGGCAGTTTTTCCTCAACCGGACCAACACCGCCACGGTGGCGGAGATCGGCGTCATGGCCCGGAGCTGCAGAGCGGAGCTTGTGGTCATCGACTACCTGGGCCTGATCCAGTGCGACCTGCGCAACGCCAGCAGCTACGAGCGGGTGACCAGGATCTCCGGGGATCTGAAGCGGCTTGCCCGGGCGCTGAAATGCCCTGTTCTCTGCCTGGCCCAGCTGAACCGGCAGAGCGAAAGCCGGTCAGACAAACGGCCGTCAATGGCGGACCTTCGGGATTCCGGCGCCATTGAACAGGACGCAGACGGAATCCTGCTGCTCCACCGGCCTATGCTCTATGCGAAGGAAGAATGGAACGGGCGCGACGGGCAGCCCTTTGAGGTGGACATTGCGAAGAACCGGCACGGACCCACGGGAAAGGCGGTTCTGACCTGGTGGGCCACCGACGGAAGATTTCAGGACGGCAACACAAATTCCTGGTTATAGGAGGACAACACATGAAGGAATACAACGTACTGGTGTTCCGGCAGCGGCTGCGGGAGGCTATGCGCAGCGCCGGAATCAACTATGTGCAGATGGGAGACCTGCTGGATCGGGATCCCAAAAACCTGCGGGAGATCGCCTACCGGGCACCCAAGCAGGGGCCTACCGCTCAGACCCTCATGGAGCTGAGCCAGGCGCTTGGCTGCTCCATCGACTATCTGCTGGGGGTGGAATCATGATGCAGGACGGATCCCACAGCAAGGACTATCTCCGCCGGCAGATCCCGCCGATTGGCAAGAGGCTCCGCAAGCGGATCACCGGGAAAGAGGACGGAGCAGACAGAGGCCCCCAGTGGGGCGAGGTGATCTATGTGAACCATGAGCACCTGTTTTACCGGGTGCGGTTCAGCGGATCGGGGTTGACGGAAAGTTATAAACCAGTATAGGAGGGCAACATGCAGAAAACATACAAGATTGGGAAAACATCACTTGCGGCGATGGCATTTGCAAACTGCGCCATGATCCTTGAAAACGCGATGGCGATGCCGGACAGCTACATTGAACAGCACTACGGCAGCGACAGCGGCATGTGTGCGGTGGCGGAGCAGTATTTTGACTTCGGTTGCAAGATTTTGAATGAAATGACGGAGTGCGGCGTGGATGGGATTATACGAACAGACACGCCCCTATACTCTGAGGAGGCAGACGAATGAAGTACATCGTGATCCAGACCTCGGAGGACTTTACTCAGGCTCTTTACGTTGGGGACAACGGCTTTGAAGCTGCCGGGTATGCCCTGTGCATGGCAAGTGAGCAGTACGGCGAGGAAAGCAACTGCCGCTTTGGGCCGTACAGCCAAGCCAACGGTGACACGGGCTATGTGTTCAACGTGTATGTAAACGGAGAGTACAAGGATTCGTTCTTCGTGCTGGAATTGGAGGAGGACAAATGACGCTGCGAGAAGTATTAAAGGCCGTGGTGGCCTATGAGCTGCCGGACGAAATGGACTGGTCCGGGGACCCCAATTTTGTGCCGCAGGAAACAGCAACGGTGAACATCCGCACGATGGCGGAGGACGAAACCGCTTTGGAAACCTATCCGGGCAATCCGATTTTGATCCCGTGGTATGACGCGGAGGTCTATGGAATCAGTCCGGCGGACGAAAACACGATAGACATCTGGATCAAGTATCGGGAGTACATCCGGGAAAAGATCACCGGGTGGCTTGGATGCGAGGAGGACAACACATGAACGACTATATCAGCCGGGAGGCGCTGATCCGCAAGCTGGGCAGCATACCGGCCTTATGCAAGCACCCAAATCTCCAGGCACTATGCGAGGAGTGGGCCAAGTCCATCCCCGCCGCCGATGTGGTGGAGGTGGTGCATGGGGAGTGGATTGAGCAAGCTAATCCGGGACAGTTTGATTTTAGAGATACATGGGTCAGATGTTCAAACTGCAATTACCTGACAACAGCGGTATGGAGCCATTCACACCAGTTTTGCCCCAACTGCGGGGCGAAGATGGACGGAGGTGCGGACAATGGATAGGTTAAAAAAGCGGCTCGTTGAGGTACTTGATATGAACTTCGGCTATGTTGAGGAATTACCGGCGGACGCTGTTGCGGACAGGATTATTGCTTCTGGCATACTCCCAACGGTCAAATGCAACGTAGGCGATACGGTGTATCAGACCGATGGCGTGAATGTCTACGAGAGTACGATCCAAAATATCATCTATGACACAGGACATTTCGCTTTTGATGATAATGCGATAGGTCGCTCCATCTTCCTCACCCGCGAGGAGGCCGAGGCGGCGCTGGGAGGTGGTAGCAGTGACTAAGAGGGAAGCGGCTGTCGTGATGGCGTTTACAGGGGTGGCGCTACTTGTGGGAGACGATTTCAGTTACTTCCACCAGTATGTCGAGGAATTGATGGGCCGCCCGGTATGGACGCATGAACTCCCTGCGCTGGAAGATGAAATAAAGCGCCTGGCAGACCCGGAGATGCGGGCAATTATAGCGGCGCTGGGAGGTGACGGGGATGTCTGATTGGATTTGTGAAACCTGTGTCCACTACCCGCCGTCATCTATGGGTGGCAAACCATGCACGATGTGTAACCCAGATGACCCCGTGTTTGACCACTATGCGAAGTGGGAAGAAACACCACCCACCAACGCCGACCGCATCCGAGCTGGGAGTAACGAACACATAGCTGGTGTTGTTTGTACCGGGTGTCCACCTGGAATAGAGACGGGGAAACAATGCACCGGGGATGGGGCCTGTTATGACTGCTGGCTAAACTGGCTCCAAAGCCCTGCGGATGGAGGTGGCGAGGATGGATAAAGACAGGATAGTCCACATGAGCAACAAGGACCTCGTTGGCTATTTCGTCTCAAACGTTGGAGCAGACTACAAGACGGACTATGCCCCGCACCTGTGGCCGGATTTTTCCAAAGACACTGTAGCATTGTGGGATGAGATTGAGACACGCATGACTGAGCGTAAAACGCTGAATTTTGACCGGGAGGGATGCCTTAATGCATTACGAGAGGAAATATCCAAGCAATCGGGCATCCTCAAAGGTGGGCCGGATTATAGCACAAGCTACCACTACGGGATCAAGTCCGGGCTGAATCTTGCCTGGAGGATCATTGAAGCACATATTACGGCAGGAGGTGACCACGATGCCTAACGTTATCATCAAGGGCATGGAGGAAATGCCGCCTAGATGCCGCGAGTGCTTCGCGGTCCAATTGTGGGACGAAATGGACTATTGCAAGATCGCTGAACGGTGGCAACCTTGGGATGCTGTGACACGTCCCGACTGGTGCCCTCTCCACCCTGCGCCGGAGTGGATCAGCGTGGAGGAGAGGTTGCCAGAGAAGCGGAAATGGGTTCTGTGCCTATGCAGAACCGGGAGTCAAGACGTTTTGTGGCGACAAAACGACGGATGGTATCACGACCACTATCACCAATACATGAGCGAATTTGTCACCCACTGGATGCCGCTGCCGGAGCCGCCGAAGGAGGAAACAACATGACATTTCGTGAAAAGCTGATGCAGGAGCATCCGGAAAATTGCGGGCGTGGCAAGGGCGGGTGTATAGGTTGCCCAGGAATCTATGGCTATGAGACAGGCAGGCCTTGCTTGAGTAACTTCTGCTGGGAATCCGTCAACTGCACCGAATGCTGGGATCGTGAGATACCGGAGACTTGCAACCAAACTTGCAACGATTGCAAGCCTGATTGCAACCAGTCCGCCAAAGCAGACGCCGGGAAGCCCCGGCTGACGCTGGTGCCGACCCAGATCATCTATGACATAGCCGAGGTGAGAGAGTACGGCAACCGCAAGTATCCCGATGGAGGGCCGGACAACTGGAAACAGGTGGAGGCTCAGAGATACCGGGATGCTGCATTCCGTCACTTCCTGGCGTACATTACCGACCCGGAGAGCGTAGATCAGGAGAGCGGCATCAAGCATCGGAAACACCTGGAATGCAATCTGGCGTTCCTGGCGGAGATGGAGGACAACCAATGAAGCCAATGAACATACCGAAGAAGCGGAACATCAGCGTGCCCCTGAATCAGGTGGAGGCCGCGGTGGATCTGGCCGCCAAAAACACCGCGCAATTCTGCATCCAGATGTGCCAGGAGCAGATGCTCCTGATGCTCCACGACACCTACGGCTTCGGCCGGGAGCGGTGTATGCGGGCCCTGGAGGCCTTCCAGGCCAGGATGGCCGAGTGGCAGCGCAGCGTGGATCAGGAGTTTGACGCGGAGACCTTCCGGTTTAACTTCAAACAGCGGCAGCAGGCAGGGGTGGATCTCACCTACACCTGGGCGCGGCATGACCGGGCGCTGGAACCGCTGATCGACCCGGAGATCTGGCAGCCCTACACGGTACGCTATGGCGGCCTGGGCGGAAGGGGGAGCTGGTGCAAATGATCATCCGGTGCCCTGACGGCGTACTGATCAACATGGATTGGGTGGTCAGCGTAAAGGCAAGCGCACACGTGGTGGCGTTTGAAATACGGGCACAGGGCGGGAATATTTATCTGCCCTGCGAGAGCGAGGAACAGGCACGGGAGATTGTGGACCTGATCTTTCAGGCCAGAGTCAGCAGACTGGACCTGGGGGGATCTCTGGAATCAGCCTCGGAAAAAATGACCCCCGGGGGGTCTGGAAGGGAGTGAGCGGATGGATCCAAAGGAGATCCTGAGGCGGGCAAGATCGATCCAGAACCGCATGGACCGGCGGCAGGCTGAGCTGGACAGGCTCCGGGAAATGCGCAGCTATCTCAGCGCCACAGAGTACGACAGGCCGGTGGTGGCCCATTCCGCAGGCCGGGGCAGCGTGGAACAGATGGCCACCGACGAGACCCTGGACCGGCTGGAACAGGTCTACCGGGCGGATCTCCACGCTCTGGCCGAGGCCAAGCTGGAGGCCATCGGCCTGATCGGGCTGCTGGAGGACAGCCGGATGCAGGAGGTCCTTTGGGAGTATTACATCCGGTGCGCCAAGAGCTGGGACGCTGCGGCGGACGCGCTGTACATGGGCAGACGCACCGCCCTGCGGCTGCATGGGCGGGCGCTGAATCTGCTGCGGTTGGCATTGAATGGCACTGCTGATCTGTGATATAACAGTATCGGTAAAAGCAGGGCTTTCATCTACCTCCTTACTGGGGCCTCCGGGAAACCGGGGGCCTTTGCTATGCCGGAGTGCCGGCAGCCGCGCACCCATCGCCAGTGGATCGTGACCTCCCTTCGTCTGTTTCTTTCGCGCGGCCCGGGTTCGATCCCCGGCTCCGGCAACCCCCCTGCCGCTTAACGGTGGCGGGGGCTTTGTTTTACCCGCCCCCCTTTGCCGGCAGGGAAGCAGACAGTTGCTGACGGATCAGCAGAAAGGACGTGATCGATTGGCCCAGCGCAATCGGCCCGACAAGGACGGCACCCATCGCGCCCAGTTCGACAAAAACAAAAAGCGGATCTACGCGACCCAGAAGGTGTGCGGCATCTGCGGCAAGCCCGTGGACTTTTCGATTCGGTACCCCCATCCGCTCAGCCCATGCATTGACCATATCATCCCTGTGTCCAAAGGTGGTCACCCCTCGGACATGGACAATCTGCAGCTCGCTCACTTTACTTGCAATCGTCAGAAAAGTGATAAGTTTGTTTCGATTGGAAGCGCATCAGCGGCACAAGGCGGCAAGCGGTCCGGCGAGGGGAACGGTGAGGTGCTCAGTAATCGGATCTTGCCGCAGTCCAGAGATTGGGCGGCGTACCGTGGATGGAA
>JAEIGA010002084.1_pt1 | contig 31897 bp, 23 predicted proteins | sample 9270691 | NCBI WGS metagenome assembly JAEIGA01 (sample SAMN17057246, study PRJNA624740) | gut metagenome | biome: biome; isolation source: fecal sample | host: Bos grunniens | place: China: Xizang | collected 2019
TACGGGCCGTGTGGTTGACGCCTTGGGTCGCCCTCTTGATGGCAAGGGGCCCATCGTTGCCGATGCGGACATGCCCGTGGAAGCGGCGGCGGCCTCCATCGTGGAACGTCGTAATGTTGACACGCCCATGCAGACAGGTCTTCTTGCAATCGACGCCCTTACACCAATTGGTCGCGGCCAGCGTGAACTTATCATCGGCGACCGTAAGACGGGCAAGACCACCATTGCCGTGGACGCGATCCTCAATCAGAAGGGTGGCGACGTTCACTGTTTCTACGTGGCAATCGGTCAAAAGCTCTCAACCGTCGCAGCCCTCTGCAAGCAACTCGAAGCCGCTGGCGCAATGGCCTACACCACCATCGTCGTGGCAGGTGCCTCGGATCCGGCACCGTTGCAATATCTCGCGCCCTACTCTGGCTGCGCCATGGCCGAATATTGGATGAATCGTGGTGGCCACGCCTTAGTAATTTACGATGACTTGACTAAGCACGCACAGGCTTATCGTCAGATTTCCTTGCTCCTGCGCCGTCCGCCGGGACGTGAAGCCTTCCCTGGCGACGTCTTCTATCTCCACAGCCGTCTCTTGGAACGTGCCGCACAGCTCTCCAATGAAAAGGGCGGTGGTAGCATGACGGCGCTCCCCATCGTGGAAACGCAGGCAAACGACATCTCGGCTTACATTCCGACCAACGTGATTTCGATTACCGACGGTCAGATCTTCCTTGAAGCAGGTCTCTTCCACGAAGGTCAGCGCCCTGCTATTAACCCCGGCATCTCCGTCTCCCGTGTGGGTGGTGACGCTCAGGTGAAAGCAATGAAGAAGGTGGCAGGCCCGCTCCGTGTGTTGCTCGCACAATACCGCGAACTCGAAGCCTTCACCTCCTTCTCCTCTGACCTTGATGCAGGCACCTTGGAACAACTCGCCACGGGTCGCGCACTGATGCACTCGATTCGTCAGATGCCTGGTAGCCCGAAGCCTGTCGCAGAACAAGTGGCAATTCTCTACGCTGGCACGAATAAGTGGCTCGCAGACATCCCCACCCCGCGCCTGCCTGAGGCATTAAAGGCGCTCGCAACGGCGCTCGTGACCTCTCAGACGGGTCAGCAGTACACCACGCGCTTCAATGCAAGCCCCGTGTTAGACGACGAATTAAAGGGTATGCTCGACACCCTCATGCAGGAAGTGCTCGCAGCCTACAATCCCAAGAGGAAGTAATCCATGCCCAGCTTGCGCGAATTTAACGAGCGTTTAGCCTCCATGGCAAGTATGCGCCGTGTGACCAGCACGATGAAGTTGGTCGCAGGCTCACACTTACATCGAGTGCAGAGCGACCTCTCGCGCCCGGAAAACTTCACCCGTGCGCTGGCGGCGCTCTCCCCTATCATTGAGCAGCCGCGCTTCGCCAATCATCGCTTGTTGCAACCGCCACCCGAAAAGAATAGCCGCATCTTGCTCGTAACCATGAGCGCAGATCGTGGTCTTTGTGGTGGCTTCAATGCGGCAGTGGTACGTGCCGTGCGTGACTTCCATGCAACACATGGCGAACGTGCGGCAAAGATTGACCACCTTTACGTGGGACAAAAGGCCGCCAACGCGCTTAAGAGCGAGTATCCGGGGATTCTTGACCACGTCCTTCCAGCCTCGAGCCACCCCTCTGTCTCCGACTCCGACCGTGTGGCAAAGTTGGTTATGCGCGTCTTCTTGTGGAAGATGTACGACGAGGTGTGGTTAATCTCCAATCACTTCGTCAACTCCATGACGAACGATTGCCGCACAGAACGTCTCCTGCCCGACGCACGTCCGCCTGTACCGAAGGTGGAAGTGGAGCCTATGCCGCTCCCGCGCCTCTTGGAGCCCAACGACAATCGAATGTTGGAGAATCTGGCTTACCTCTGGATCCAACTCTCACTTTACTACGCAATGTTGCATTCTGCCACAGGTGAGCTCGCCGCTCGCGTCATGGCAATGAATAATTCCACGATGAATTTGAATGCAATGGAAAAAGAATTGCGCACCCGCCGCAACCGCGCTCGCCAAGCGGCAATCACTAACGAACTTACTGAAATCGTCTCTGGCGCCGAAGCGCTGAAATAAGGATATTCCCATGGCAGACTCCACTCTTGCGAATTCGGAAGAAAACATCGGCAGCGTCATCCAAGTGATGGGCGCAGTCGTAGACGTGGAATTCCCCTCTGGCATCCGTCCCCGCCTCTTGACGGCATTGCGGACGACCAATCCCTTGCTTGATGACAAGCCCTACAATCTCGTCCTTGAGGTCGCGCAGCACCTCGGTGACTGCCGAATCCGTGCAATTGCAATGGGTTCGACCATTGGCCTTGTGCGTGGTGCACAGGTAAAGGACTTGGGTCGCCCGATGGCAATGCCTGTCGGTAAAGGCACGCTCGGCCGCGTGATGAACCTCCTTGGCGAAGGCATCGACGGCAAGGGTGAGGTCGCTTGCGAAAAGCGCGACCCCATCCACCGCGAACCGCCCGCCTTCACGGATCAGAGCCCTGACGCAGAAATCCTCGTCACTGGTATTAAGGTGATTGACTTGCTGACGCCCTATCGTCGCGGTGGTAAGATTGGTCTCTTCGGTGGTGCAGGTGTCGGTAAGACGGTGCTCATCCAGGAACTCATCCATAACATCGCCATGGGCCACGGCGGTTACTCCGTCTTTGCGGGTGTCGGTGAACGTACCCGTGAAGGTACCTCGCTCTATCAGGAAATGGAAGAAGCGGGCGTGTTGGACAAGACAGCAATGGTCTTCGGTCAGATGAATGAACCGCCGGGAGCACGTTCTCGCGTGGCGCTCTCCGCATTGACGGTGGCAGAACACTTCCGTGACGAAATGAATCAGGATGTGTTGCTCTTCATTGACAACATCTTCCGTTTCACTCAGGCGGGTGCTGAAGTCTCTGCATTGCTCGGACGTATCCCCTCTGCGGCAGGTTACCAGCCCTCCCTCTCCACGGAAATGGGTGAACTTCAGGAACGCATTACCTCCACAAAGGCTGGCTCCATCACCTCTGTGCAGGCAGTTTACGTCCCCGCAGACGACTACACCGACCCTGCCCCTGCGACGACCTTCGCCCACCTTGATGCCACGACGGAACTCTCCCGCGCCATTGTGGAAAAGGGTATCTACCCGGCAGTGGATCCATTGACCTCGACCTCCTCCATGCTTGACCCCGCAATCGTGGGTGAAGAACATATGCGTGTGGCAAACGGCGTCCAGCAGTTGCTCCAGCGCGCTAAGGAACTCACCGACATCATCGCCATTCTCGGTATGGATGAACTGAGCGAAAGCGACAAGATGACGGTGGCTCGCGCCCGTAAGGTGGAACGTTTGCTCTCCCAGCCCTTCCACGTGGCAGAAAAGTTCTCTGGTATCCCTGGCCGCTTCGTGAAGTTGGAAGATACGCTTCGCTCCTTCGCAGAAGTGCTTGATGGTAAGTGTGACGATCTTCCTGAAGCCGCCTTCTACATGGTTGGCTCCATTGATGATGTCCGCGAAAAAGCGAAGACGATCGCACGCTAAGAGGAATCCCACACCATGGCATCGGGAACACCCTTTCACTTCGCCATTGAAACCCCTTCGGGTGTCTTCATTGAAGGTGATGACATCACCGCAGTGGAGATTACCACCGATGTGGGTAAGCTCGGCATCATGGCACGCCACGAACCCATTGTGGCGGCCTGCCCGCCCGGCTTAATGCGCATTTGCCAAGGTGGCGAATGGATTACCTTCCGCACCAATCGTGCAATTCTCGTCTGCGACGGCGAAACAGTTAAGCTGCTCACGCCGCTCGCCCGTCTCGCCGTTGGTTAAGCAGCGCGTTGCTCGCCACAGAAAGCACGCACACGAAGTTGCCTCTCTGCCGAATAGGTCGCAGAACCCAACAAACAAAAAACAAACCGCCCTTATGGACGGTTTGTTTTTTGTTTATAGTTGACGCGCTTGCGTGTACGGTTGAAATAAACGAAGGCTTCTTTTGATTAAAGTAACAGCCAAGCTGCCCTGTCACCCACTCCGTATCAATTACACTCTTCGCATTGATTGCGAATGCTTTAGGGAAGTAACGCCGTTGCAATTGTCTGCCAATTGTAGTCTATCGCGGCACGATCAAAGATGGGCTTAAACCGCGCCTCGCGTTCTTCTGGCGTAAGCGCCATTAAGGCTTTTAAAGCCGTAGCGATTCCATCGGCAGAGATTTCGGTCCAATACTCACCCAAAACCTCCCACGGCGCGCCCTTCGTACAAATCACTGGCGTTCGACACCACAGCGCTTCAGCAACCACGATTCCAAAGTTTTCACTCCGAGTCGGCAAGATGAAGATGGAGGCAGACTTAAGCAACCGCACTTTATCTGCGCCGTAACAAGGTGGCAAGCGACGTACCGTTGCGGAGGGAGGAAGCTCATAACCATCCGCTGGGCCAGCGATTAAGAGTTGCCAATCCGATGAGGGGGCGATCTTCTCCCATGCTTCTAAGAGCAGATCAAGCCCTTTTAGTGGATGAAGACGGCCGAGGTAAAGAACGGTTTGCGTGCGGGGTTGCGCCGGAACAGCATCAAAGCAGGCGCCATCCACACCATTGGGAATCACACGTATGGGCGGGCACGCCGCGCCTAAAGCATCCCGCATCCACCCCGCTTCAGACGTTGCCGTCGCGTGCAACCATGTTGCGCGACGCAGGAGTGCGCGATCAAAGCAATACCATGCGAGTAACTTCCGTAAGCGTCCATACGCACGACGCACGGGATCGAGGCAACCCTGAGGTGCAACGCTATAGGGCACCCCCAAGGTTTGTGCACAGTGTGCCCCCCACCACACGGGAAAGGTCCAGCACGAATAGAGATAGAGATGTTTTGCCCCGCGCAATTCTGCGGTTAGGTCTCGGAAAAGTTCCCATGAGAAATAGAGCAGATGCGGCATGCTTCTGTGAAAAATCCGCACATGTACGCCCGCCTTTCGGCAACTTTCCACAAGAGGGTGTTCCGCTTGACCGCCTAAAAAGAGCAAGGAGACCTGATGTCCCAGTTGCGCTTGAGCAAGCACCGTGGCAGCAACCAACTCGGACAATCCACCGCCATCAGCCCAGCATCCAGCCACCAAGTGGACCAAATGCGAACGTGCGTTAGACGTGGGAATTGCCGACATTGTCTACACCTCAATGACTTTAGTCTTCAAAGTAAGTGTACCCGCGCAAGCCATTGGCATAGGCGGTAAGAATCTGTCGGCGTTCTTCAGCGGTAATCTTACGCTTCTTCAACGCACGATCCGTCAAACGGCGGAAGCGCGCCACAAGATCCCCGGTGTCATATTCCACGTAAGAGAGGACCTCGCCCACCGTGTCACCTTCCACCTCTTCGGTAAATTCCAAATCCCCATCATCGTCCAAGCGAATCGAGAGCACATTGGTATCGCCGAAAAGATTGTGCAAGTCACCCAGGGTTTCCTGGTATGCGCCCACCAAAAATGCCCCTAAAATGTAGGGCTCTTCTGGTTTAAATACGTGCAACGGCAACGCATGCTTCACATCGTGCAAGTCAATAAAGTTATCAATCTGCCCATCACAGTCGCAGGTAATATCCGAAAGATGCGCCGAACGCGTGGGGCGTTCGCAGAGACGGTGAATCGGCATAATGGGGAAGAGTTGGTCAATTGCCCACGCATCTGGGAGCGACTGGAAGACGGAGAAATTGCAATAGTAGATATCCGCCATTGCCTCATCCAACCCACGCAAATCCTCAGGCACGTATTTCAACTTCGGCACCTCTGCACGAATCCGCGTCAGGATTGACCAAAATACACGATCCGCAGCAGCATGTTGACGCAAGGAAATCAAACCATGTTTAAATGCTTTGTGCACTTCTTCACGATAATAGAGCGCATCGTTAAAGTATTCTGGCAGATTCTTTGTGCGAAGATTCTTTGAAACGTCCAACAAGTTGGCGATGCATTCAGGCAGATTCTTATCATCCAAGACCGCATCAGGGGTGGTCTCTTGCACCTCAAACCCTGCGGTCGTTAAGACATCCACGAGCAAAACCGAGTAATAACCAATTAATGCGCGTCCAGATTCACTGATAATCGTTGGATGCTTCACGCCTGCATGGTCGCAAGCATTCATAATCCCTTCGACAACGTCTGCGCAATACTCCGAGATATCATAGTTGGCACTGCTTTCGAAATTCGTATGGCTACCATCATAGTCAATTGCCAAACCGCCACCGATGTCAAAGATTCCCATCGGCGCACCTTCCTTCACCAGACCAACATAAAAGCGAGATGCCTCCTTAATCGTGTCACGAATCTCTCGAATATTCGGCACCTGCGAACCCAGATGGTAGTGCAACATCTCAAGACAATCCAATGCACCCTCTGCGCGCAAGCGATCCACGGCTTGAATCAATTGGCTTGAAGTCAATCCGAAGACCGAACGGTCCCCGCCGCTTTCACTCCACTTCCCCCCTACCTTGCTGCTAAGCTTAACACGCACACCTATGCGCGGCCGCACATCGAGTTGGCGTGCCACCTTTAAGACAATCTCCAACTCTTCAAGACTCTCTAAGACCAACATCGTCTGAAGCCCCATCTTCAGCGACGAGAGTGCCAACGAGATAAACTCCTCATCCTTATAACCATTACACACGATATACGCATCTGGATCGTGCATGTATGCCAAGGCCGCAATCAATTCCGCCTTCGAACCAGCCTCCAAACCATGATGGTATGCGCGACCATAAGTCACCACATCCTGCACGGCTTGTTGCTGTTGGTTCACCTTAATCGGATAAACGCCACGATAGACGCCCTGGTACGAATAATCCTTAATTGCCTTTGCAAATGCTTCATTGATTCGTTGGATACGCGAAGCAAGAATATCGCTAAATCGCAATAACACCGGCAAACTCATCCCTCGGTCACGCAATTCATTGACGATTTCCTGCAGCTTAACATCCACATTCTTCTCGCCATGCTTCAAGCAAACGGTCACAAACCCATCTGAGGAAACGCCAAAATAACCACTTCCCCATGCGTCTACACCATACAACTCTGCACTTTTAACAGCATTCCAACCGTCAAACGCGTCAGTCACACCTTTTGCCATCTTCATACTCCAACTAAGCGATGAATGAAACAAAGAATATGTGCACGAAACATATTCACCCGTCAGTATAACAAATGTACAGAAACTACAAAGACTTTTCTGAAGAAAAGACATCACTAAACCTACAGTGCTCGCCTCACACGCCCCCACGAAAAAGCCCACTTTTCACAAAAGAATCCATAATCACAATGGTCTCGGTAAATCTCTTTCCTCCTTGTGTAACATAAGCCTCACACGGACCTCATCTAACACATTTTAACGGATTCGTAGGCTTCTTTCATTTTGGCGCGCCGCCTCCCCCAAGGGACATGAAGTGGCAACTCTTCTTCTTTCCTTTTTGACACACCTTCCGCTAAGCGGATCTCTTTTTCCCCCGCGGTTACATTGTGCACTTTTCTAATTCAAATAATCCATCTAGCCAACCGCCACGTTCACCAATAATATGCTATGCTTACTTTAGGATTTATTAGGCGTTCTTGAGTCGGATTATGCAAACAGAGAATTGGTTAATCGCAAATGATTGCTGTTGCGAAGGGTGGCGCTTTCTCAAACCCTTAGGGCGAGGTGGCATGGGCGAGGTCTATGCCGTTGAAGAACAAGCCACAGGATTACGGTTCGCCATGAAACTCAACCGTGCGCAGACCGACACCTATTGGCGACAACAGTTTTGGCAATCCGGCCAACGCCTCATCAACCTTGCCCACCCCAATATCTGCAAACTCCTCCGATTGGGCACCTTAGTCATTCATGACGTCCCTTACGACTTCATTTTGATGACCCTCGTTGCGACAACAGAGCAGGTACATGAACAAACCGCTTTGCAGCAGGTTGAAACGCTGCAGACGCGTTCATTAGCCGACTACTGCGACCTCCATTGCAGCCTCTCCGACACCCATCTCGACCAATGTTATCGCGAAGGCATGGCGGCGCTCACCTATCTGCACCACAACGCCCTACTCCACGGCGACATCAAACCCGCGAACTGCTTACTTGACTCCAAGAGCCATCTCGTATTCGTCGACTTCGGGTTAAGCGCCCTCGCCTCACAAGCGCCCCAAGGTCTTCTCGCAGGCACCCATCAATACCTCGCACCCGAAGTCATTCGTGGCGAAGCCCCTACACCCGCCGCCGACCTCTATGCCTTTGGCGTCACCCTCTTCCAAGTAAAGACTGGCTTCCCCTATGCCAATACACCGGCATGCCGACTGCTACTTGAAGACCTCGCGCCCCTTTGGAAAGCGCGTCTGCAAGCGCTCTTGCATTCCGACCCGACCCAACGTCATTGGGTGCTCAACACCACGCCGCGCCTTTCCCGTCGGCAATGGTTAGCGGGCCTCGCAACGTTCCTCGCAGGAGGCCTAGGGGGTTCTGCCTATTGGGTATTGCGCGACATCCCCTGTATCACGGGTGAAATCGACCTTCACGAAGCCAAGACCTTGCGTTGGGAACCGCCGTTCGCAGACGAACTCCCGCCCCTACACCTCAGCCATGGCGCGCAGGTTCATCTGCCCTTGCGCGGTGGCGTTTGGAAATTCGGCGAGACCCATCTGCAATCGCCAAGCACCCTTATCGTAGAAGGTGAAGGGGAACTCCAAATCAAGCCTCGCCCAAAGCTCCAACTCGGCGGCACCATACAGGTAAAAGCCCCCGCCTCACTCAGTATCTCGTGCGGCGGAGAAGGTCCCCGTCCACAAATTCGTCTCGAAAAAGGCACCCATTGCACCTTTACGCAGCAGACAAACCGAAAAGCGGACCAACAATTCCGACAGTTTGATGCCTCCAAAGGCGGGTTCATCAAAGCGCACGGTAACCGGTTTTACATCAATCTGGGTTGCGAAAATCCTATTTTATTAGGAAATGATGCCGTCTTTGACGCCGACATCGTCCTCACGCGATCCCACTTCCGAGCCACCGAAGGCGTGGGCACCTTACGCGGCAAACTCTATCCCTGGCACACCACCCAATTCTCTGCCGCCGAAGGTGCCACGCTCCGTATTGAATCAAGTTTATGGATGTACGACTATTGGCGCGGTGATGCAATTGAACTCCCCCCAACCTCAAAAGGAACCGTCGTCTTTGCAGGTCAACCCTTCGTGCCGCTTTGCGCCGTCTTTATTGAAGGTGGATGCCTTTGCATTGAACAAAACGTCACCCAAAGCGTGGAAGGCAATTGGAGCCAACGCAGAACAACACACCCCTGGCACCTTCGAAAAGACGCCTCCCTTTGTGGTAACGCCACCCTCGCGTTTGAAGGTGATGGCACCCTTTTCGTTGACAAAGGCAGCATCATTGAAGGCGGCATTCAAGGTAAAGGAACCCTCAACATCAGTAAAGCGACCCTCAAAGAAGGCGCGATTCTCCGTCTCCCTCAAGCGGCAAGCCTTCACATTGGCAACCTCACCACCGAGGGGCCCATCCTCCTCGACCTTGCCACAACACAAGGCGACCGCGACCTCATCACCTGGGACACAGTGCATCCCAACACCCCCACCTTCCAGACGCTTCACCTTCCCCAAGGCGCCACGTTAGTCCACCGCCCCAATGGATTAGCCCTCTCCTTTACGAAAGACACCCCTTAAATGGACACGCCTAACACCCCCAAGACCCTCCTTTCCATCCTCTCAAAGGATGCCTCTAACCAAATCCTTTGGACGCAGTTGGTCCACCTCTATGAACCCATCATTCGCTTTTGGCTGACCCTCAAAGGCGTCTCCCAAGACGACCTTGACGATTGCACCCAAGACGTTCTTTTGCGCCTTGTGCACACCCTTGAAGGAAAGGGCTACGACGTCAACCGCGCCCGCTTCCGCACCCTCCTGAGTTGCATCGTCACATCTGCCGCCTACGACACCTACCGCAGGAACAGCCGCGACAAAACCCATCACCCCACAATCCCATTTGACTACCTTCCCGACCACTCCGAGAATGTGCCCGAAAAAATCGACGCACAATTTCAATACGTCGCCCTCCAAACCATCTTTGAAAGTATCCGTGCAGGGCGCATAGAACTCTCCCCACTCCACCGTGAAGTCTTTGACGCCTGCATTGATAACGAAGAATCCCCCTCCGACTTTGCCAAACGTAAAGGCCTCCGCGCCAACACTATCATTCAAATCAAAAAACGCCTCACGCACAAGATTCGCAAACTCGCCGACGCGTATTAAGACTGTGCGATAAGTCAATACTCTCTCAAAAAAAATAATCCTTTGTCACACTCCTTCTTTTTTGTCGTAAGAAAGGATGGAGTCATTCTTGTTCCCTTTCTCATAAAAAGAACAAAAATGATTGCACCTTGCAGGAAAAAAAGGTATGATGTTGACACATAATTTAGTTGGATTAAGTGTGGCTTATGCCAAACAAACCCACTAAATGCCCAGTAAAGATGCGTTAATGCATACTTTTCATTCTTCGGAAACGACCAATTTTTGAGCAGGATGAAAGGTATTGTAGAGGCGCGCTGAGTATTTTCTTGGCGTGTTTTCTACCTACCTGTTTCCTGCAAGGCTTTGGTCGGCCTCCGAAGAAAACAGTTACGGTGGAAACACGCTTTTCTTGTATCTAGGGTTCACCCCTCCTACACCAAGCGCCATTTCCCCAAAAAGAAAAGGGAAAACACAATGGCAAAGGTCCCCTTCAACGTCACAAATAAAACCTGCGCCACCTGTAAATGGTGGTGTGGTGCGCGCGAAGTCACCTTCGCTGTCAATTCCCCCCTCCACGTCAAAGCAGACACCGCCCCCGCCAAATGCATGGCCACCTCTACCCTTCCCCGTGGCCCCGGCGCCTCCTGTCCCCGCTACCAACGCTGGGAAAAACTCTAACCCATTTACAAACGTTCATTTTTATTAACCATAAAGTTAAAAGGACCCTCATAATGTCTACCACTCAATTTGATGCGAGAAACAGAGTTTGCGCCACCTGTAGATGGTGGAGTGGCTATCGTGACATTCATTTTGTGGGGAACACTCCTCGTGGAGTGATAGCAGAAGTCTCCCTTGAAGAATGTATGGAAAACCCCACACACTCTAAGAAAGGCCCTGGCAGTACCTGCTCCCATTATCAACGTTGGGAAATGCTGTAACCATTTTCATTCAGACACTTGCCTCATTCATATTATCTCATCTAACAACAGAAGGACTCAGCATGAATCAAGAATCCGCGCTCATCAAAGATTGCGCCACTCAGTATAACGTGGGGTCTATTTTAGATCGGATTACCCGCTTAGAAGAACTTCCAGAGATTAAGATTGGATTATTAGGCGAATTCAGTTCTGGTAAAACAAGTTTGCTGAATGCCGTTTTTGGGTGCAAGTTACCGGTTTCAATCAAACCCACCACGCGCGCCGTTTGCCTAATTGAAGCGAAGGATGATGCTACAACAAACACCTACGCCCTTGAAGATGATGCAGGCGAGCGTACACCCGTTGATTTCCTTGATTTTTCCGACATTATTGCAGGAGAAAAAGTGGGGGCATCTGTTGGTGTACTCCAAATGCCCGCATCGGAATATTTCAAACAAGGCATGGTCTTTGTTGATACCCCTGGTGTAAATCGTCTAAACCAAGCCGAAGCGGATGTCACCTATCGTTATCTTGCATTTATGGATGCAGCCCTGATTTGCCTTCCCATTGACAAAGGCACAATCAATCAATCCACCATTGACTTTATCACCGATCGTCGTCTCTCCCATTTGACGCGCCATATGTATTTTGTAATTACAAAAACAGATCGAAAAAGCAATCCTAACGATATTGAACTCGTCAAAAACGAAGTCCTTAATCAGTTGCAAGCGTTGCCAGCTTTTGCGAATCAATCTCTTGAAGACCGCATCCTTACCTTCTCAACTAAATCCGAAGATCAGGGCGCGTTTCGTCTCTTCATTGAAAAGCATATCATCGGCAACCTCCCCAAACTGATGCGCGAACGCAAGGCCATTGAGATGCGTACCATCGCACAGGACTTGATTGCCATCTTAAAGCAGAAACGTGAAATCATGCAGTATGACGGCGCCACGTTAGAAGCGCAAGAGAATGCCTTGAAGGACGACATCCGTACAATTAAAAACTTAAAGTCCCAAAAACAAGAACAGTTCTCTCAAGCCACCGATGACTTGAAATTGAAAATCAAATCCCTCATGGATAGTTATCGCGCTGAAATCACTATAGGCGTTGCACAAGAAGCGGATACAAGCCAATCATTCTCCGTGCTCGCAGCCTCAATCAATACCACCATCAATACTGAAGTAAGCGCACTGATTTCAAACTTTGACACCACAGGTTTGACTCTCTCGGAATCTACTTTTACCTCATTAAACCGACGTTTGCAGAACTATCACAAGACGCGTAGCATGATAACAGAGACTACCACCGCCGCCATTGTGGCTCTAGCATGTCCTGCCGCCGGTGTTGTAGGAAATACAGCAGAAGCAGCAGGAGCGGCCATTCTACAGCGCGAAGCAAAAAATGCTACTAAGAGTCTAGCAAAGAGGGGCCTCCTCGCCTTTCTCGGAGAAACAATAAAGGAAATTAACCCTCTTGAAGTGGTTAGCACACTTGTTGAGCCGACATTTACTGGAAAAGCGTACGACCGCGAATGTGAGATTATCACTGCAAACCTTTCTTCCCGCGTAATTGGACAAATTGAATCCGCCTACAATAACGAAGTTCTTGCTCCATTAGAAGCTGAACTTGAAGAGAAAGAAAAGTCGATTCAACGTTGCAAAGATGAAAGAATGGCGGCTCTTGGTGATTTTATTGCGGAACGCGATAAATTAACAAAGGCAATCAAGACCCTTGAGGTAGCACTCTAATCTTGAACACCCTCCTTAAAACCACTCTTAGAATCCCATGTCAGAACAGAATCCCGTCATTCGGCAGATACGAGAGTTAAAAAAGGTGCTTGAAGATTCTTCACAAGAGTTTTTAAGCCACCTTCGCCTCTTAAAGCAAATTGAGCAATACATTCTTGGCCCATGGGAGGAATTCGTGAATGCCTCCCAAACAACAACGAACACCATCAATATCGCACTCGTTGGAAAATTTAGCAGTGGCAAGTCTTCTTTTATTAATTCACTCATAAATCAAGCTATAGCACCCGCTACAACCAAGCCTACAACACGTTCAATCACAACGTTCCGTTATGGGAAATTTCTAAAATACTACGATGTTCAAGGGAACACCTTCCTGTCAGAAGAAGAATATTTTGCTGCAGCTCAAAATAACCACAACGAATATGTCATATACCTTCCTTGTGAAGCATTAAAAGATTTCTCAATCATTGACACCCCGGGTTTCAATCCCCCAACGACCGAAAACGTAGATGGGCGTTCAGATGCAGAGATGAGTGAACGTGCAGTTGAAAGTGCCGATATCTTATTTTACCTCACAAACATCACAAAAGGCTCATTAGGAGAAGACGGGCTCGATTATCTCAAAAAGTCCCTACAACAACACACCCCCGATGTTTATATCATCCTCAATCATGTCGATCTACGCGCTAAACAGGTGGACAGAGACGCCGTCAAAAAGTCTATCCAAGAAGAATGTCAACGCGAGGGAATTCTAATTAAGGGAATCTTAGAGTACTCATCCTTATGGGATGGGAATAAGCCTGGATGGGAAAATCGCAGAATTGAAGGAACAACTCTTCCCTCCTTACGAAATGAGATGTTCTGTCTGCTCAAAAAGTTATCCCAACGCAAAGGTGAATTTCTTGAACGTCATCATTTAGCGAAACAGCATAGCATCTTCACTACTGTTTCCTCAATCTTTAAGGGCAAACTCTATAAAGATGCGCGCAACGATTGCGATATGGCACTAAAAAAATGCAAACAAGAGTACCAAACCTATCGTATTGAGACCCAAATTGATGACGATACTCTTGACGATATTATTAATAGAATGAACAGTTTGTATAAAAATCATTTTCTATACTCTTGGATGAAGAGAAAAAAAATTAAAATTGATGTTGGGTTCATCTTTAAGAACGAAAAGGACTATGTCGATTTAAGAGATGTTGAGGACCCCGCCGATGCAATGAAAATAAACCAACATACAAAAGAGGTCTTTTACCCCTTATTTCAAGAATACGGGATTGAAAATTACAGCGATCAACTTATCCAAAGTTACAGTGATTTTGTGTGCGAAGGACTTAAAGAAAAAATCTCATACGTTAATGAACGTGATGGAGAGGATCATTTCCTTGAAACATGGTCTTTGAAAGACTGCTTTAAGCCACATCGGTGCCTCCCCTATCCAGCCTTCTCTAATTCCATACATTCCTTTTTTAAACATAAATCCTACCACAATAATGAGCTCTATCACTGCCTTCTGATGAAATTAGATAGTGTGCTCATTGAGGTAAGCGATGACGCCGTTGAATTCAAAGAACGAGAACAACAATTAACGCTTTTAAGTCAACAACTAAAAACTCTAAAATGGCGTACTTTAATTACGCTTAAAAAGTTTTCCATTTAATCCACGCTCTAGCAAAAGGATGTAGCCATGAATACACTTGAAACAACTCAATATGCAAAGACATGGGATGCTTTATTCAATGCCTTAGAAGCCCTTCGCGTAGAAATGCCTGATATTGAGCAAGAAATTGACAACGTGAAAGATGAAGTCAAAAAGGCGAGAGAAAAACCCTATACCATTGCAGTTTGTGGCGAAATTAAGGCTGGTAAATCAACCTTGTTGAATGCCCTCTTCTTCAAAAAGAATGTATTGCCCTCGTTTGTAACACCGTTAACGGCAAAATTGACCTTCATCCATTACACAGATGATACGCCCTATTTTGAAGTTGAATTCTTATCTAAACAAGAATTTGAGAGCATTCGCACCTCTGCTCAAAACGACCCTGGGGAATCAAAAAAACTGAATAAACGCCTTGAAATCTGCCAAAGTCATGGCGTTTCGCATCAAAATTATATCGGCCATGAAAAAATCAAGTTAATAGGGCTCGACCTATTAAAACAATACGTCTCTGACCCTGCAAGTGCGAGCATTGATGAGGATGAACCCATTTATACCCCAATGGTTAAGTGTGTTCATATTTACATCAACCATGAAGCCTTGAAAAAAGTCACAATTGTTGACACTCCAGGATTAAATGACCCCAATCCAATTAACTCCAACGAAACAAGTAAGTGGATTGATAACGCAAACGCAGTCCTTTATGTCTTAAGCGTAGAAGGTGTAGACATTAAAGACACCGAATTCTTTGAACAAAACTCCCTAGAAAGCGCGCAAAACGCACGCATCTTCGTTCAGAATAAAATTGACCAGGATGCTGATTATTCCACAGCAAAGCAGTAAATCTATGATTATGGCCAACAAGAACCTTATAAACGTAAAGGACTCTTTCTCCCCTCCGAAACCATTTGCTCTTATTCCGCGTTGGGTGTTTTAGCGGAGGCGAAAAAAGCCGCAGGTGATGAACTTGACGGTGATGAAGAAAATTGTCTTCAAGACCTCGAAGGGCGTTCGGCAGACCCCGACAACTTAATGGAAAAGCTATCCGAAAAGCTCTGTAATAACGAAGGCGAAGTCCGTATTAGTGAAGCAGTTGGTCGTATTCGCAGCCTCTATTTAAACGCTTGTACAGAAATAGAAAAGAAAACCGCAGATAAGCAGACAAAGCTCAAAATGCTTGAAGATGGCATTGAACAAGCGCAGCAAGATATCAATCGTCTTAGAGAGTTCAAAACAGAATTAAAGAAAACAGAAGATAAATACTATGACAAATGCGAACAAATCGCAGAGGACGCAAAAAATGAAATCGCCAACGCTTTGGATGATGCTAAGGACAACGTCTATAGACAAATGGAGACTGCAATTATGGTAGCCGACCGTTCTTGTTATGACTTAGCAAACCTTACGAGTTCTCGATTCACCTCACTTTGTCAAAAATATTTCACAAGAGAGTTGAAAAAAGAAAGCTCTAGAATTTGTAAAATGATTAAAGAAGAGTTAACAAATATTCGAGAAGAGATAAAAAAAGAAGCTCTTAAATTTGAAATCCCCAGTGCATATTATCCTATTCGTATTCGAATTGAGGAATATATTGATAGAAACCTCTACCGTGTTACAAACATTGACACCAATCAATTATATAATGACATGCCCGATTGGTGGGACCGATTCTTTGAGAATGCAAATCCCAAAAGAACTGCGCTATCAAGGATTGAGGATACCCTAAATAACTATGTGGACGAAACCTGTGAACAATTTAATGGCGCGTTTGACGCCATAACACACGAAGCATTTGAGATGATAATCAAAGAGTGGCGTGATAATTGTGACGAAAAAGAACAAGCGCTCCAAGATGTTAAGAACAGTTATAAAAATGACCAAGTAGGAAAAGAGACGCTTGAACGCGAACTCAAAGAACTTGACGAAGTGAAAACATCTCTACTCCAACGACTCGAGTTATTTGACAAGCAATTCCGAATTTAACACACAAAGAGATTTTTATGAACATCTTAAAAATAGTCAAGATACTTTTCTTGAAACTCTACAACATCATCCAACATGTTGTCCGATTCTGCAAAGACATTAGGCAACGTAGGCACCCCGCGCTTAATCCTATCCCAGCGCCACCTCGTAAACCAATTTCAGAACACAATGCGCTAGAAATGCCGAATGAGAAGGCATTTTTTGAATGTATTCAAGCGTATGAAAAACAAGTCTTGGCCTATTTAATAGACACAGAATGCCTTTCCCAAAAGGCAGACTTTGAGATTACCCGCGCCTTATATCAACAGTACGGACGAGAAGTTGCCCGGCCAGCATTAAAAATTGACGAATACTTCAACCAAAGCGGCAAGACCTACTCTGCTCGCGCCTTACGCCAAGCTCAGATACAATGGATTCTCCAAAATGGAGGAAATCAAAATGCCACGATTCTACAGAATGAAATCTACCGCTTGCTAACCAAAAAACTCAACACCCAAGCGAAACAAATTGTTTCAGATGCCATCGCCTTAAACAAGTGACCCAGCATCCTATGGTTAAATACTCTGATTAAACTTAACCAGATGCATGGCTTGGGTGGGAAGTGGGGCGTGTTAGGAGAAATACTTTTTAGTTGATTAAAAGGTGGCAAGAGAGGTTGTCTTCAGCAAAAGACAACCTCTCTCTTTTCTTGTTTGAGATTCGGTACGACTTTAGATAGACTTTGATGGGAGGGGATTGAATCTTGTGCCCCCCTCTCCACCGCGAAGTCTTTGATGCCTGCATCGACAACGTCGAATCCCCCTCCGACTTTGCCAAACGCAAAGGCCTTCGCCCCAACACCATCATACAAATCAAAAGACGCCTCACTGACAAAATCCAAAAACTCGCCAACGCGTATTAAACGCATCGGCAAAATAGAAACTACTGCAAATAATACACTTGCAAACATTGCAACGAACAAGTACAGCACGGTAATTTACTAATTTCCAACAATATCTGTATCGGCGGTGAAAACAACATCCTTGAGGCCACCTAACCTCTCAGCCTTCTGTTTTGCTATCTCTGTTGTAGCAAGCATATCACTAGAAGATTTAAGAACCCACTTGCCACCATCCTGTTCTCTAACATCAGCATTATCAGCTTTTTTACTATCGTGATCCATTGGCTTTATCCTCTTGATTTGTTGATAATAAAATGTAGGTTTTGAATAAAAGTATTACTCTAGTTGCAAAATCAAGTACATCCAAGACCGAAAACGTATGAGCAGAATCATACGTCATGTCTCAAGGAGAAACTTAATCAATTGCAAATAACTTCATCTAAGAAAGTTAAAAGACCTTACGCTTCGTTAGTGACCTCTTTGATGATTTCATCTGCGCGTGAGCGGGAGACGCCTTGGGCGTCTGCTAAATCGTAAATGTTACGATAAGCGGCGGCACGTAAGATTTACGCTTTTGCAGGTTCCAGTCTCGAATAACCGTCATCCATGAGTAGATTTTGCGCACGTTCTCTGACCTTGTTCTCCGCACGTTGAGTCGCAGAAAGGTGTGCACGTTGAGCAGTAATGGTATCCACAGCATTCAAATCAACGAGGGCCTTACGTTTCCCATTTACTGCCGTCGTGCTAATAATACCTTCTGCTGCTAAGCGATCGGTAATGCGTAATGATGTAGAAAACCCGATCGCGCACTCTTTTTGTAACGCCTTCGTTGAAAACTCGCCTGTGCGACGAATCAACTCCAACGCACATTGATAACACTTCTCATCGTTTGGCGGGGGCTGTTCTTCTTGTAGCGCGAACTCATCCAGCGAACTCAAAAAATCCGCAGGAAGGTCAAATGCCCCTTCATCGCCCTCGGATTCAATCGACGATTCAACCGCCTCATGACGCATCTCAGAGGCATCATTCGGTTCTCTCAAAGACTCTTCAACTGAGCTCATCATCATCTCCAATTTTACGCGGACTTACAGCTTTTCCCAACGTTGATAGCGAGCACAGCTGCCGCTAGGGCCTTTGGGGAGACGTGGCGTGGCCATGCATTGAGATGGGGTGGTAGCTGCTTTAACGAAAATGGGGTTGTTCATAGCGAAGATGAGTTCACGCGTGCCACACCACCATCTACAGGTGGCGCAGGCCTTGAGATCAACCTTAAACGGAACCATCGCCATGCTACGTCTTCTCTTTTGACAACAAAAAAACACGCCTTCACATGTTCTTATGGAGGCCTCTGGAAAAACCTGTGGGAGAACAATATGAAGACGTGCAAACGCACGCCCATCGTATCTCTTATAAGGCCCACAGTAACTTTTCCAGAGTTTCCATACCTTACAAGCAAACGAAGTGCTGTATTCAGTTGTAGCTAAATACTAACATGTTGCGCAACGTTTTACAAGCATATTGCTTCCCACAGGAAGTTGGCTTCATTACGTATATACGCCCAAAAAGGAAAAACCTCACAACGTTGCTCTTTTATTTTTGGTTCAAGGCCCATGTGTGTGGGTAAATATTCTCCTAAAAACACCCTCTTAAAAAGTTAAGTGATTCCCATACGCTCATGATTTGTCGCTGATGCGGGGCGAGCGTGGAGAGGGTGGCCCCCATCATATCCGCGCGTGTGATTGTAGGTCTTCACCCATCGTACTCTTTTCTAGCGTTTCCTAATTAGGGCTAAAAAGGTCCCATGCGATTCAATAAACAAAATCCTTACGCGCGCGCGACGCGTAGTTTAATAATGGTAGCGTAAAAGAGGAAAAATTTGTGGGGTTGAGCGACTTTAATCGTTGTTTTTGTTCGTTTTAAAGATGAAAGCTACCCTTTTGGCGAGCAGAAAAGGATAAGACTCCATTCGATTATCATATGATTTTCAAATCGATTATCATATGTTTCATTTCTTCAATACTTTGTACTCTATTTGACCAGCCGTAACTTATTCATTTATAATAACTTATCTTGAATATTTTAGGGCGGGTAATTTTAGGCTTAAAATCAGTACAATCTGTACTATTCATGCAAAATTTAAACAGTACAATTTTTGATGGGGCAAATTAATTTAAGGGTAAATTTCCGCTCGGGAAGAAATCTTAAATAGTACAATTTTTGGCCGGGGACTTTTTAGACCTGTCTAGAAAACTTTAGAAAATAGTACGAAGAGCCGAAGAAATGAAAATAAAGTAAAAGAAAAGCGTGCGGGGGCACGCTTTTCTTTTTAGGGTCTTGTGATTTGGTTTATGGCGTAACAACCACTCTAAAGAATTTATAGTCACTTCGATCGTATGTCACAGAGATTACCGCTTCCTGAATATTTGGATCGCTTGCGCGAATGACCTCAATATTCTCTGGCGTGGGTACCACGGAGGTCCATTCATCTGCGAGAGATTGGGCAACCATTAACTTCACCTCACCACCGAGCGTGATGGTCTCTGGCAATTCACCCTGCTCCACTACAATCATCACCGCAAGCGTAATGGTTGTTTCATCAACAACGATGTCGCACACCGTAAATGACGTTGCCACCGCGACCTCAGCACCTTCCACATCAGGAATCACCCCCAGCAAACGTGCTTCTTCAAGCATCTCTGCGGTGACGCCATCGGCCAAGGTCACCTCACTCGAAGTTACACCTGCCTGCGCAAGCACCTCTTGCAACCACTCTGCCGTTTCACCTGTGATAGACTCTGGCAATTTAGGCGCATAGGCTACATAATTAATGTAGTAACCATCTGCTTTAGATTCAAACCAATAGTCACCCACATTCTGCAATGTCTCCACCTTAGTCGCAGTTATGGTGTCCACAGTCGTCTTTACCGTACAATTCGCCACATTAAACGTCGTGCCTGTCGTGAACGCATACAACCGACGAGAAACCGTCCGCTTTCCAAACAGTGAGCTATCCCCCAAATCAAGAACGATTTCACCGATTGATTGTGCCGCAGCAAAGGACCCCGTGCGAATACTTCCCTTAACGCCAAAGTAAGCGGTACCACCCGGCAACGGCATATTTTCGAAGACGATCCCTTCCTCCGCTTCCACGTAGTAACGATTATTTGTATCGTTTGTGCCTTCACTCCACTTCTTCGTTACGGTAATCTTAGAGGTCTCATCAATACGCCAAGTGCCACCACCTTGCAACTTACACAACGTATCAATCTTCAAATGTACGCCATTCATGACCCTAATTTGAGAAGTCCACCCCTCCACGGGTGTCGTGACAGTAATCGTCTTATAACCATCACTCTGCTCATCAATGTTATCCCCGATTAGGTCTCCATCAAATAGCACTGCATTCCAATCAAGTGACAATCTCAAGTTCGGAGCGAGAGTTGCGGTATAAGGTATCCAATACGTTTCCGTAGCGTTTTTGCGCATACCGGTGTACCAATTGCTCACGGTATCCCAATTTGCATCGGTTGTCCCGCGGAAAATTAAGGGATACGTCACATCATCCTTCGTATAACCAAAAGTCTCCTCATAGTCATACGTGACCGAGCCTTCCACATACTCCGTGTCAAACATCTGCTGCAACATCGTGCCACTTATTGCTTCAAGGTTTGTCACCTTAATTGCAACATCACCTGTCGAAACCACTTTAATCGTGTATACAGGAAGCGGCTGATCCACAACAAGTGACGCGCCAGCAGCGACCTTCAACTTTACAATCGGCTTTGTAATCAAATCAGCCAAGTCAGATACAGCCAAGGATGTGGCCCCAAACTCAGTCCAATCAATCTCCTGCACCTCTGTCATCACAGGCGCACCCGTATTCACAATCTGAATTGCTGCGATACCTCCGCGCGCCGCTGTCTTTGAACTCCCGCTCGCGGTTTTAATCGTAAGCGTCTCACCCGTGAGGCCATCCACACGAATCGCATTCGTGCCATAAACAGCTGTCAGATTGCGAGAATCACCCCAAGGCAAACGACCTGCCTTGCTACTTTCCACCGACGCGGCATAGCCTACGCCTGGATTATAAGTTGAAGAGCCCACATAATGTGTGCCATTTACTTGAATTGGCCAAAAACGGAGGCTCGCAGTATCCGTAGCAGAATACACAATTACAGAGTAAGTCTCAAATGGAATATTACTCACTTCCACCTGCGGTGCCCTATCACAGTCATCAAGATAGCCCTTCAGGTAAGCCTCCGTTGCAGAATCCCAAGCGTACACATTTTGGGACGAGAACTTAAGCGAAATAGGGAGTGTTGTCTCCGACTCGCCATTGGAAATATTCAGCGTTGACAGCGCACCACTTGCGCCAAGGGTATTATTCCATCCATCAACAGCGTAAAGCCCCGCGGACTGCTCTGCCGCCACCGCATAACCCGCTGGCTCAGTGTTAAAATTCACACTAATCGCTTCTGCATTTTCGCTTATGGGCGATGCCGCAGGTGTTACGTCTTCATTCGTAATCCACACTTGGACACCTGCGATGGTTAATCGCGAAACATCAATCTCATCCATCGCACTTGTAATTGAAAGAACGCCACCCGAAAGGCCCTCTACGAACATCACATTCGTCCCAATGGTTAACTTTCCTTCTTCAGAAATCGCCTTTGAACGATTGCCCCACTGCGTGGCACTTTGCGCAGCCTCTCCCGTAAGCAGATTTGCCTGCGCATCATACGAATAGACCTGCCCATTAATCAACACAGGAGAATACTTATGATTATACATTGCTGTTGTATTATCCGCATCACCCGCAAGAATTAATGCCACCGCATACTTCTTATCCTCTGGCAAATTTGTAATTGTCACAGAGGCCTTCACACGACCTGGTTCACCTTCATACGACCGATCATCCAAATAGGTATGGAGAAGCTTTTTAATGTCCGTATCAAGACCACATTCACTAGAAAAAAGCTTCCATGCAGTCCAATAGACGCGATAATATGTCCCATTCTCGAGAATAAAACCACCTTGATCAGCTGCCGAACTTTGCCAATTTATCCAATGCATCGGAGCCGCATACTTCTCCGTAAAGAAGCCCACACTCACACCATTAGCTGGCACAATCGCATCCTTTGAACCTTCTCCATTTTCGTGGCTAAAGTTCAAACCAAAGGATGCCGTCACCGCAAACTGTTTAGACAACTCATTTCCATTTCCTTTCACTTCAGTGCCATTCGGCAGGATAAATGTGATATTTTCGCCTTCAGCAAGGGTTACGCCTTCAAGCGTGAGCGCCTCATAATCTGCCACCTTCACCTTTAGCGTGCTGCCTGCTGGCACTGTCATTTGCCCCACTTGATTCTGATTAAGAATCAATACGCCATTCTTTCGCACCGCCAAAGCACACCCTGTTATGGTCGCCTTCGTCAAATCAAGTGTAGCGCCATCTGCGACAATTGCCCCCTCGCCAGAGAAAGCATTCGTAGGCTGAGCATCTGCATTGAAAGCGATTTCACCCGCTTCAATCACAAATGGGAAGGTCGTTGTGCCATTCCAAATAAGCGTTCCTTCGCCACGCTTTGTAAGTGCGCGCGCAGACGTTGTCACTGCCACCTGCACGTCCAACGTTGCCCCTTGTGCGACATCAACGATGCCGCTTCCCAATTCGCCTCCCAATTGAAGCACATTTGTTGCCGTACCATCATCAAGATATTTAATCGTATTGTTACCTGCGGTCGCAAGAATCGTTGCACTATCTTGTGCGCGGAGGACGAGCCCTTGTGAAATATGCGCAGTAGCCATGCGAGAAAGCTGAATCTCCGAACCATTTGACATCGTCACGGAGTGAAGCTTCAAGTGACAACCATTCGTTGCCTCCACCTTTAAAATACCCTCGTCCAAAACAACTCGCGGTGCATTATGCTGATTAAAGGGATTTACGCCCTTTAGTTCAATCTGTGCCCCCTTTTCAGCCCTTACATAGCCATCGTTGGGCATACGATTCTGCTCCTGATTTCCTTCAAATCGTAAAATAGCGCCTTCACCTGTTACAAGCACCGGCTGCGCTGCCGTGGCAACGACTTGCTGCATCGCTGTATTTACGATCATCAATCCTTTAGCTATTTCTAATTGGTAACCTGCAAGCGCACTCAAATCGCTAGGAGCCCAACGCGCCTCGTAGACCTTACGAATCTTGTCAAACCCGACCAACTTTTCAAACGGAATGTGGATATACAAATTTGCCGCATTATAAGTCGCTTCACCTTGCACCCCTGTCGCGACAATACCACCGATATTCGTAAGCGTTTCAAGGGAACATGTAACCGCCACATCTCCTGCGCTAATTAATCTAATCGCCGCAAGAACAGGGTCTTCATCAATCGTTAAGGTAACACCATCAGCAAGTGTCAATTCTGCGACAACCATCTCACCGCCTGTGAGGTTCAGCTCAGAGAGATTCGCATCTCGATTAATTGCAACCTGCACCACGGGCCTTATGTTATCTCCATACGCCACATAATTGACGTAATAGCCATCTGCCCGCACCTCAAAATTATATTCACCCACACGTAACGGCACATTCGTCATCACCGCAGAAACATTTGCATCCGTGGTCGTCACCGTGGGATTCTCCGCACGGAATGTAGCGGAAGCGGACGTGAAACCAATCAACTTACGCTGCTTCATCTCAAAGCCCATCTTAGTGCTATCGCCCAAGTCAAGTTCAAGCTGCTGAATCGTATGGACGCCATCACTTACATTCGTATAACGCACACTACCGACTTTGCCCAAGGCATAATTAAAGCTTACATCGCAATTCGTCTTAAACTCAATGCCCTCTTCTGCCAAACAGAGAATATTATGCGTGCCCTCTCGGGGATTGTCTGTATTATAACTGCCAATCGTCATTTTTGACGTTTCATCCACGCGCCAATCAGAATCGGCTTGAAGCTTTCTCAAGCCTTCTACAGAAAGATGAGCGCCATTCGCAACGCCAATAACCTGCGCCCACCCCTCCAACACTGGCGCCTCTACAAGTTTATAGCCCTCGTCGACGGTAATATTGTCACTTAGCAACGCCCCATCGATTAAGAGCGTATCCAGAAGATTACCTTGTGGCCCCCCCCGGCACTTTGCTATTAATATTATCTAACCACTCCTCAACCTTAGAACCATCAGCAGTCGTTACTGTCGTGAACGTCTGCCAATTATTCACCGTTGACCAATCCCCAGAATCAATCGCACGGAAGACCAAGGAGTACGTGCGGCCGAGCGCATCATAACCCACGCGCCACTCACGCACCTCATCCAACATATCATCCAAAAGATCACCCGTGTTAATCACCTGAATCGCCGCAATACACCCGCGACACTTAGCGCTATATTCGCCACCCTGGATTGTAAGATCACCCGATAATCCATCCACACGGAGCGCATTGGTGCCAAAGCGTGCAGAGTGTGATCTGGAGGCACCCCACCCATTCGCTTTATCCTCTTCGGAAACTTCCACTGCATACCCCACGCCATGGGTATATGTATTTGCGCCAGCGTAATAAACACCATTAATCTGTACAGGCTTAAAACGCGCATTCAATTCATTAGTAGCTGTATACACAATGACAGAATACTGAGAAAAGGGGATATCCTCTAATGTAATTTTCACGGAATGGTTACAATCATCCAAATAGGACTTTAAAAACGCATCCGACGCAGTTTCCCAACCATATGTGTTAAACGCAGCATGAGTCTCCGCCACTTTCACACATGTTGTAGAAGTGCCATTCCACATATCTAACGCGACTGCAAAATTTTCATTCAGAGTTAAATTATTCCACCCCTCCACCGCATAAAGTCCGGCCACGCCAGTTACGGGGGATTGTTCATTATAATACCAAGCTGCAAAATTGATGCTGAAGCATTCCTTATCCGTCTGCTGAAGATGACGTGGCGCTAACACCAAATAGGCCGCCTCCAATTGAACGCCTTCCCCCAAAGCGAGCGCCTTCAAAGAGAAGCCATATTCACTAAAGAAAGCATCTTGCTTAATTGTTTCGACCCCCGACGTCTCACCATTTGCGAAATCCACCACAAACGTTGTCACTGTCGGCGCGCCACCTGCAGAATTAAACGCTGAAATAGTGACGGTATTTACCCCCGAACCGCCATTATAAAGGCGCACATTGGAGTAATGCCCAGTAGAAAGCGTTGAACCGGTCCCCGTGGCATACACAAGGGAATGCTGATTGCTCGAACTACCCGTGCGATACCAATCCTTCAACCCAATGGTCCCCAGCGCCGCATCCGCTTTCATTGCCGTAAAAGTAATGATCTCATCCTCCATCCTTATCACATCTGGCATCGTGAAATCTGCCATCAATGTAAACTCACCCTCAATCACTGCCTCATTCCCAACACTATCATAAAAACCCGACTTTGTAGCATCCCACACATACCCTTCACGCCACTGAGCTGTATACGTTACATCTTCTAACGACACGACCGTCGCCACTTCCTTATCCCACCCCAAGAACGTGTATCCCTCACGCATCACCGTGGGCTCCGTCACCAAAGCACCATATGCACTAGTGAACGTTTCTCCCCCTTCGCCACCATTCGCATTAAAGACAACATTCACCACCTTCTGTCCCATGGTCAAACGCTTCCACGTGCCCTCCTGAATCACTGCGGCCCACGCATCCGCATGCTGCACCGAATAGTAACCCGCCACCTCTGGGAACGAAGAGTCCTTAACCTCCGCGGGCGGCTCACCCTCAAAAATAACTTCCGTCAATTGTGAACACGCGCCAAAAGCCGAGAACCCAATAGCGGTCACACTTGAAGGAATCGTCACCGAAGTTAAACCTGTGCAATTATAAAATGCCTCATCGCCAATGGCCGTCACAACATAACCCGCAATCTCAGCGGGAATCACAAGTGCACCCGTCACAGGAGACGTCCCCGCACCAAGCGTTGCCGTGCCCTCGCCCGACACCTGATAACTCCAGGTAATATCATTGACAATCGCCGTCTCCGCGAAAACGCTCAATACGCAACTCGCAAGCAACATCAAAAAGAATCTTTTCATCATGCACCTCTTTAAATCAGATCCAAAACCTTAAACGGAACCATCGCCATGCCACGTCTTCCCTTTTAACAACAAAAAAACACGCCTTCACATGTTCTTATGGAGGCCTCTGGAAAAACCTGTGGGAGAACAATATGAAGGCGTGCAAACGCACGCGCATCGTATCTCTCATAAGGCCCACAGTAACTTTTCCAGAGTTTCCATACCTTACAAGCAAACGAAGTGCTGTATTCAGTTGTACCCAAATACTAACATGTTACGCAACGTTTTGCAAGCCTATTGCTTTCCACAGGACATCGGCTTCATTTGTATATACGCTCAAAAAGGAAAAATCTCACAACGTCCACCGCGTATTTTCTTTTTGTACAACGCTTTAGACCTTTATCCAAAGCTAGACGCCCGCCTAAAACAACTGCAATAGCACCTAAAGCGAATCGCAATCCGTGCTCCATTCAAGCGCTCCTTTCTGCAAAACCAAATGGATTTGAAAATAAAACCCAATGGTTTCACTTCTTCGGCCCTTCATACTATTTTCTAAAGTTTTCTAGACAGGGCTAAAAAGTCCTCGGCCAAAAATTGTACTATTTAAGATTTCTTCCCGAGAGGAAATTTTTCCTTTTAAAGTGTTGGCCCGTAAAGATTTTGTACTGTTTAAATTTTGCATGAGTAGTACAAATTGTACTGATTTTAAGCCTAAAATTACCCGCACTAAAATATTCAAGATAAGCTATTATAAATGAATAAGTTACTGCTGGGAAAATAGAGTACAAAGTATTAAAGAAATGAAACCATTGGAGTTCAAAGTCAAACCCATTGGATTTCAAAAGTAAATCCATTGGGTTTCAAAAATAATCGTAGCAGTTTGCGGCTGGATTCCAGGCGGCAAGTGAGCTCCTTATTCGTAAAATGACTTACGCGTTTTTGTTTAGGTTAACCGCACACCCACTCCTTCGTGCGATTAAGTCGAATGCGATTAAGTAGGAAATGATATAATTTGTGTGCGTATCAAACACTACGTATTCACTCATGAAGTCCACCTTAAATGCAGAATGAAAAACACTTTCTTTTCCCCTCAGGGGCAAGTCATGTTTTTGGGTGTTTACTCTTGACGGGGATTATTGGGGTGTCGGTGTGCGATTTCTTTTGGGGCGCCCGTGCAGTCTTGCGAACTGGTAATATTCCAATGAATGCAATTTTACTCTTTGGAATATTAGCCTATACGTCTCTATTGGAGTCGTGCATGATGATTCTCACAAAGGGATATCTATTTGCATACAACGCCAACAAGGCCATTTGCGTCCCCATTATTAATGGAGATATCCACGCCGCAGTAACCCTCGAACAAAGGTTATATGGCCCTATTTTTGATAAAAACTGCGAAACGCGCTTTTCATCAAGACCCAAATCGCCCTTTATGCGTCGCTTTTTCTACGCAGAAGCGATTCTCATATTCTTACTATCGCTCATTGCACCCTACTACCATTTTGCTAATGCATTGCACACAAAAACGTGGTCCTGGTATCTAACACTCGCAGGGTGCTTCATCTTCATTAATACCATTTTGATTCTGAATCGACTCTTCTTTAGGGCCAGTATTCGACGATTCTGGGCCTACACCTGTGGCGATTCTGGTTTTCGCGCTGTGCTTAAATTTGAACTTTCCTCCGAGAAAGACGCACCCCATTTGCCGAAATAAGGTGCGCCACCCAAGAGACACCAACACTTCAAAAGTCATCCATACGTATTTTTGAAAACTTGAAATGCGACACAAGCATGGTGGGAATAGAGACATTTACTAAAGGCGCATCTGAATTTTGAATGGTTAAAAGCTCAAAGATGCGCTCTAACGGTCGCCAGCCGCATCTTTTTTAGGATTTTTTATTTTTTTGATTGACTTTCCTAAGTGCGCTTTGATACAATACGGCTCGTTTTCTGGCGAAAGTAGCTCAGTTGGTAGAGCCCCAGATTGTGGATCTGGTTGTCGCGGGATCGTGCCCCGTCTTTCGCCCCAGCTTAACCTCCTTGCTCTGCAGGGAGGTTTTTTATTTTTCTACACCCTCTGTCGCATGACGATTCCACTGCTACCTCCATGCGCCACGCGCACCCCAGTGCGTTCTCATTAAAACCATTTTCATTTCTCGGCCTTAGACATACTCTTTTTAAGGTACGTATGCTACAATGTAATTAAGTAACCAAACACCTCCTCAAAAAAAGTTTTATTTTTCTTGTGGAATATTGAGTTGCTTTAACGTTCTACTCAATGGACACCCGCTTTGGCGTGTTCCGAAAGTGTGCCGGCGGCAACGCGCTTTTGTCTTTTAGCCGCGAAAGGAACTCCTATGAAGACCTCTGCACTCCTGCTCTGCATGAGCCTGATGCTCCCCCTCGTCGGTTTTGCACAAGAAGCCGCTCCCGCTCCTGAAGCACCTGTGGCTGAAGCACCAGCAATGAAGGCCAAGCGTCCTGCCCCCACCCCTGAACAGCGTGAAGCATTCCGCAAGCGCATGGCTGAACGTCGTCAGCGCATGGCCTGCCAGAATCCTGAATGCCCCTGCGCCAAGGTGATGAATGAACGCCCCAACTTCCCCCGTCCGCAGACCAATCCTGCCGAAATGACGCCCGAACAGCGTGAAGCATTCCGCAAGGAAATGAAGACCCAAATGGAAGCTTTCCGTGCAAAGATGGAAGAAGCTCGCAAGGCATGCACCTGCGAAGAATGCATCTGCAAGCGTCGTCCCGCTGCAAATGCACGTCGCCCGATGCCCCGTCGTGGCGACCGTCCTGGCAAGCGTCGCCCCATGAAGGGCCCTGAAGCCGTTCCTGCGCCTGAAGCAACACCCGCACCTCAGGCACCTGCTCCTGAAGCCGCTCCTGCCGCCTAAGGTTATTTCTATTCGCGCGATGGGCAACCATCGCGCATTCTTTTTGCCATGGCTTCGACACCTTCCCCCTCCGCCGCCTTCACAGATGCCGCCCAAACCTTTCGGGCGCGTTTACTCCGTTTGGCGGAACGCCACATGCATCCGATGTTGTTGCAACGGATGAGTGCCGAAGATGTGTTGCAAGAAACCCTCCAGACGGCGATGCGACACCCCGCATTTCTTGACGCAGCGCCGGAGGTACCCATTTACTTTAAATTGCGTCGGCTCCTCTTCCAGACCCTTGTTGATGCCGAACGCCGCCACTTAAAGGCGAACAAGCGCGATCTTTACCGCGAGCTTCCGATTGAAATTGACGACACCTCCGACACGGAGGCTCCCCATCCGCACCTTCCAGAAGCCGCCCTCGCCGCCGATATTTCCTCCCCCTTTACCAAAACGGCCCGTCACGACCGCTACGCATTACTCAAACGCGTCCTCGCCACCCTCCCCACGACCGACCGTCAAATCCTTGCCCTCCGCCACTTCGACAACTGTACCAATGCCGAATGTGCCGCCGCCCTCGCCATTAGCGAAAAGGCAGCGAGTCTCCGTTATGTCCGCGCCTTAGCGAAATTACAAGAACGTTTAGAGCAATTTACTGAGTTTCACTGATCATGCCCACCTTAGAAGACCTCATTGAAACCTTCTGCGCCGAACTTCGTCGTGGCGTCACCCCCTCGATTGAAGCCTATGCCAAAGCCCATCCCGAATACGCAGACGACCTCCGTCGCCTCCTCCCTGCGCTCCTCACCATGGAAGATTTTGCGCAGGCAGAGACTGGTTTACCCCAAGCGATGGAGCTCCCCTTGCCTATGATGCTTGGCACAGAATTTCGGTTGGAATGCGAAATTGGCCGAGGCGGGATGGGCACCGTCTTTGAAGCAGTGCAAGTACCCTTAGACCGCCGTTGTGCCGTCAAGGTGTTGGCACGAAATCTTGCAGCCGATCCCCAACATCGCGCCGCCTTTATTCGTGAAGCGCGCGTCATTGGTCACCTCCACCACCCACATATCGTCAAAGTCTTTAGCGCGGGTGAGACCCCTGACTATGCCTACTATGCGATGGAATTAGTCGGCACCTCCAGCTTAGACCGCAAAGCTCCCACTGGCGCAAAGCAACTCGCCTCGTGGGCACTTCAAGCGGCCGTTGCCCTCGCCTACGCACACCGTTGTGGCGTGACCCACTGCGACATCAAACCCTCCAATCTCCTTTTAGACGCCGAAGGCCACCTCCTTATCAGCGACTTTGGACTTGCCCGATTGGGAAGCGCATCCTCCACAACAGAAGCCCCCTCTTGCACGGGTGGCACAAAGGCCTATTTGGCGCCAGAATGTCGTGAACACAACACCTTTACGCCCCGCTCCGACCAATATGCCTTTGGCGTAACCTTCTTAGAATTAGCCGAACACCTCGACACGCTTCCACCCGACCTCAAGGCGATTTTCACCGTCTGCACCACCCCTAATGCCGAAGGCCGTTATGCCGATATGGATGACGTGGCAAGCGACCTTCGCCACTTCCTCGCAGACGAACCCGTCTCCGTGCGCCCCGCCCACCTCCGTCGAAAGGTAGCTCTCTGGGCACGTCGACACCCCTTGGCGGCCGCCTCTGCACTCATTCTCACGATTGGTCTGCCCGTTTTCACCACGTTACTTGCCTTAAGCCATCAAAAGACCTTGCAGGCCTTAGCCGCGGCGGAGCACAATCTCGCCGTAGCAGACAATGCCCTCGCTTGTACTTTTGAGCACATTGGAAAATACGAATCCTCCCGTCGGGCCGCCATGCTCTTAGATGTCCTCATGCCCTACTATCGAGACATTCTTATTCGTGGTGAGGCGCCGCTCACCCGTTTAGCAGAAGCCGAGGCAGTCATTGCGGCAATTGCTTACCGAACCGGCGACTACGCGACAGCGGTTGCCGCCTATCAACGTCGCTACGAGGCGGGCCCGACCCCTACGGCGGCCAACCAGTTAGCCGACGCCTTACGATTAGCGGGCGACACCGAGGCTGCACGCGCCCTCTATCGTCAAACGGCGACGGCCACACCTACCGCCACTTCGCAACAGGAAATTGAAAGCCTCCGTGCACGTTGCGCCCTCAGCGAACTTGAACAGACACCACCCGATGAGGCGCTTCTTTCAGCATTACAAGCGGCGTGCGCTGCCGACCCCGAGAATCCCACCCTCAAACACCTCTCCCTCTCTGCAGCGGCACGCATCCCCAGCACCAACAATCAAACCGACCTTGATGCCCAACGTCTCGCCCTTGCGGCCGCCTTCCCGACCGAGCCGACCTACGGCATTGCTGCCTTGACGCGCATTACCACTCGTTTAGACGACCCCACGCCGCTCACAGAACAAGAAGAAGCTCTGCTTGAATCGGCACGTAAAACGACCCAACAACGCCTCGGTCTTTGGCCAGACGACCCGCAAA
>JAEIGA010002085.1_pt1 | contig 31893 bp, 19 predicted proteins | sample 9270691 | NCBI WGS metagenome assembly JAEIGA01 (sample SAMN17057246, study PRJNA624740) | gut metagenome | biome: biome; isolation source: fecal sample | host: Bos grunniens | place: China: Xizang | collected 2019
GAGGTGGAGTTTCAACGCATCATATCAAAGGCTTTCGAGTTTGTGGCACAGCCCGAACATAATGAGGCTTTACTAACGATAGGCATACAACCCACCCGCCCCGAAACAGGCTACGGATATATACAGGTAGACGAGGAGTTTGAAGCCAAATTAGGAACAGTGGTTAAGTTGAAAAGCTTTACCGAAAAACCAAACCTCGAAAAGGCCAAACAGTTTCTTGCTGCAGGCAACTATTTTTGGAACTCGGGAATATTTGTATGGTCGATGAGTGGAATAAAAACAGCTTTCGACACTTATTTGCCCGAGATAGTAGAAGTGTTCGATAGGGACAAAGATGTGTTTGCCACAGCAGGCGAGCAGGAATTTATCGACGCCAATTTTGCCGACTGTACCAACATATCTATCGACTACGGGGTGATGGAAAAATCGCCAAACACTTATACCATACCCGCCGACTTTGGCTGGAGCGATATCGGGACTTGGGGCTCGCTGTTTACCCATGCCACCAAAGATAACAACAATAATGCAGTAACAGGCAAGGCTGTGCTTGTAAACACCAACGATACAATAGTAAATATACAAGAAGGCGTAGAAGCGGTGGTGCAAGGATTGGAAAATTATCTGGTAGCTTATCGTGACAATTCGTTGCTGATATGCAAGCTAACCGACGAACAGAAGATAAAAGAATGGATAACAGAACTGTAAAAGATATTATCTATTGAATGTAAATGCTTATAATATAGTATGTTATTCCCTTGTGAAAAAAAATATTGCAGATATGCGAAAAAAATAGTATCTTTGCAGTTCGAAAAAATGAAGTAAAACAATAATAATACAATATAACAATGGCAAAACTATATAACGCAGTTTCAGCTGAAGAAGCTGTAAAAGTAATAAAATCGGGCGACCACGTACATATTAGCTCAGTATCGTGTGCACCAATGTGTTTGATAGAAGCAATGTGCGAACGCGGAGAAAGAGGTGAACTTAAGGACGTTCATATCCATCACCTACATACCGAAGGTCCTGCACCATACGTAGATCCAAAATTTGAGGGTGTGTTCCAACACGACGCCTTCTTTGTAGGAGCAAATGTTCGTAAGAGTGTACAACAAGGCTATGCCGATTACATTCCAGTATTCTTGAACGAAACAGCTCGCCTTTATCGCGACAACTATATCAAGTGTAATGTGGCTCTTATCCAAGTGACTCCTCCGGACGAATTTGGTTATGTTTCGATGGGCCCTTCGGTTGATGCTACTCTTGCAGCGGTAGAAAATGCCGATTTTACCATTGCTGTAATTAACAAATACGTACCTCGTACATTTGGCGACGGTCTTATCCATCTTAGCAACATAGATATATTTGTAGAAAAGGACGAACCTCTTGAAACAGCAGCTCCCGGTCAACCTTCGGAAATAGAAAAAGCTATCGGACATCACTGCGCCGAACTTATAGAGGATGGTGCTTGTCTTCAAATGGGTATAGGTTCTATTCCTAATGCTACCCTTTCGTGTTTGACCAACCACAAAGACCTTGGTGTTCATACCGAAATGTTCTCTGATGGTATATTAGATCTTGTGGAACGCGGAATAGTTACCGGTGCCAACAAGGCTTTGGATAAATATAAAATGGTATCTACTTTCGTTATGGGCTCGCAAAAGACTTACGATTTCTTGCACAACAATCCTCGCGTGCTTATGAAAGATGTGGCTTATACCAACGACCCATTCGTTATAGCTCAACAACCAAAAATGGTGTCTATCAACTCGGCTCTTCAAGTAGATATTACAGGTCAAGTATGTGCCGACTCTCTTGGAACTAAGTTCTACTCGGGAGTAGGTGGTCAGATAGACTTTATTTATGGTGCATCTCGTTCCAAGGGTGGTAAAGCTATCATAGCTATGCCTTCCGTTACAGCCAAGGGCGTAAGCAAAATTGCTCCTACTTTGACTGAAGGTGCGGGCGTTGTAACTACAAGAAATCACATTCATTGGTTCGTAACTGAAAATGGTGCTGTAAACCTTTACGGAAAAACACTTCAAGAACGTGCCAAACTTATCATCTCGATAGCAGATCCAAGTGCTCAAGAAGAATTGGATAAAGCTGCTTTCGAACGCTTTGGTTCGCACTATCATTTTGTGAAGAAATAAAAAAGTATTCCAATATACGTATTAGTATTGAAAGGGGTGGAAAACACCCCTTTTTTATAGCTTAAAATTAGTGGTTGGAAGGGGAAAACTCTATTGTTGTCGAATTGTTGAATAATTAAAACGTAAACTATAATTTGATATGTTCTCGGAAATAAATTTTGTAGAAATCGTCAGTGCATTTGTGGTGCTGTTTGCCATAATAGACGTTACGGGCTCGATACCAATTTTCCTAAGTCTGAAAAATCAGCAGAAGAGTATCAAGGCTTGGCAAGCGTGCTTGGCATCATTGGTGCTGTTTGTGGTATTCTTTTATTCGGGCGATGCATTATTGAATCTCTTCGGTGTTGATTCGGCATCGTTTGCTGTAGCCGGGGCATTAGTTATCTTTATTTTGGCAATGGAGATGGTTTTGGGAGTTGAGATTATCAAAAATGAAGGAGGTGGCAACGGTGCATCTATTGTACCGATAGCATTTCCGCTTATCGCCGGTCCGGGAGCATTGACAGCCTTACTTTCATTGCGTGCCGACCATGCTGTAATAAACATAATGATAGCTTTGGTTCTCAATGTGCTGTTTGCATTTATAGTGTTGGCTTCAATTGATAAGATTGAGAGGGTTCTGGGAAAGGCCACCATATTTATTTTACGAAAGTTCTTCGGAGTTATACTTTTGGCTTTGGCGGTAAATATGTTTGTGGACAATCTGGTTACCGTTATTGCTTCATTTAAATAATACTGATGGCGAAAAAAAACTGACATGCCGTTATATATTATTTCAAAAGAATACGTATCTTTGCAAATTGTTTTGATAAGGATAAAATAGTAGTAAAAGATTAAAAAACACTCGATTAAATGCTGCAAAATTGTCACATACTAGCTATAGACTTGGCCGGCTATGCTTCTACAATCGTCAAAGGAGTAGGGTTTGGTGTTACCCTTTCTTTCGTTGCGGGCCCTGCAATGTTTGCCCTTATCCAAACAAGTCTCAGCAATGGCTTCAAGGCGGGTGTACATCTGGCTTTTGGTATTTCGCTTAGCGATATATTTATGGTATTCCTTACTCTTTTGGGTTTTTCGTCGCTGATGGATAATCCGCAGAGCAAGATGATATTATCTATAGTAGGGGGTGTGGTGATGGTGCTGTTTGGTGTATATACTTATATGCGTAAAACAGTGAAGAACGATCCCGGTATAGCTTCGGCGGTGGAGTTTAAAAAGAAAAAAACTTCCTATCTTCCGTATATAGGTAAGGGCTTCCTTTTCAATATTGCCAACCCTTCGGTGTGGGTTTATTGGCTTATACCTGTAGGTATCGCCTCGTCGTTTCCTCAGAGGGAGCAGAGTTATCTTTTTATGATTTCGTTACTTGTTACCATTCTTAGCTTTGATATTCTCAAGTGTGCAATATCTTATAAACTCAAGACTATTCTTACTCCCAAGATACTGCATATAGTGAATAAAGTGGTAGGAGTAATACTTATAGGAGTGGGCATATATTTTATTGTTAGCGAATTTCTTCCCAAGGAGATTGTAGAAATATTTTAAGTGGTATGAAAAAAGACACTATAGTATGCGGAATATTGGTGGCTTTGGCTTCCATAGTGTTGTTGGCGGCGGTAATAGCAGGTTTTATGTTACTGTTGGCTTTGCCACTTGTTTCCAATCTCAAAGTGTTCGTCCTTTCGTTTGTTGCACCCGTAGTGTTATTGCGTTATTACGTCAAGAAATTGCAATATATGTCGGCGGCTAAGGGTATTGCCTTGGTGTTGTTTGCCACTATGCTTCCTTTTATTATTATTTTGGCTAAGATGGGCACAATAATGTAGCCGTTCTATAGTAACCTATCCCGAAAATTATCGTATAAGCATACTTGTGTGGGTCACGTAGCCGTGCCTATACATATATTATATATAGATAATAATTAAAGATAGGATTATTTTTGTTATGAAGTACTACATTATATCCGGCGAAGCTTCGGGCGACTTACATGGCTCTAACCTTATGAAAGCAATATATCGCCACGACCCACAGGCCGAAGTCCGTTTTTGGGGCGGCGACCTTATGCAAAGCGTGGGGGGAACTATGGTAAAACATATTCGCGACCTTGCCATTATGGGAATAGTAGAGGTGATGGTACATTTGCGCACTGTGCTGGCCAATATTAGGCTGTGTAAGCAAGATATACTTGACTATAATCCCGATGCGGTTATCTTTATAGATTATCCGGGCTTTAACCTTCGTATTGCCAAGTTTACTCACAGCTATGGGTTCAAGAACTTTTATTATATTTCGCCTCAGGTGTGGGCTTGGAAGAAGGGTAGAATAAAAACCATGCGCCGTGTGTTGGATAAGATGTATGTGATACTTCCTTTTGAGAAGCCCTTTTATGATAAATACGGTGTGGAAAATGTGGAATACGTTGGGCATCCGTTGTTGGACGCCGTGGCCGACTTTAACAGCAGTCATGTTGCCGACGACTTCCGCCGTCGCAACAACCTCGACGACCGCCCAATAATAGCCCTTATGCCCGGTAGCCGAAAAATGGAGTTGCGAAAAATGATGCCAACGATGGCAGCACTTGCAAGCCGCCACCCCGAATATAATTTCGTCATCGCAGGAATGACTTTGCTGGGCGATTCGTTTTATAAACCTTTTTTAACATCTCAAAACGTAACCTTGGTGTACAATCAAACGTATATGTTATTACAATCGGCGTTCGCAGGGGTTATCACTTCGGGAACGGCAACTCTGGAAGCAGCGTTGTTTCACTTACCCCAGGTGGTGTGTTACCGAGCCAATGCACTTACGGTGGCTTTCGCCAAGACTTTTGCAAAAGTAAAGTACATTTCGCTGGTAAACTTGATAGCTGACAAACCGGTTGTAAGGGAACTGATACAAAAAGATTTAAACAAAAACACTTTGGAAACCGAGTTTTCCAAAATAACAAAGGACAAAAACAACAGAATGGCGATGATTGCAGAGTACGAAAGCATCGAGAAAACGCTGGGGAGCGAAGGCGTGTCGGACAAAGCGGTACTTTCCATTCTGAAAACATTAAAAGGTACAAAATAAAGATGACAAAAAAGGTTTACATACTAATGTTGTTGCTTATACCCGCAGTGGTATTTGCCGAAAAGGTGAAAGTAAGAGTATTTTCGACTGCCAATATAACTACTACCAAGGTTTCGTTTGAGAAAGCTTCCTATTCTTTGGTTGCCGACAACGTTGATACCATAGCCTCGGGGCTATCGGCCGGAGCCTTTGTGGAGCTTACTCCTTTTGCCAAGGAAGTGGTGGTAGCCGTTAATGGCAAAAAAGTTGGAAACTTTACTACCGTATCTTTCGTTTCGGCCGACGACGATGCTTTCCTATACATCTCGCCAAAAGGTTGCAAGCAACGTTCGTATGAAGACAACCTTATAGTTACTGCCCTTGGCAGCAAATATCTTCAATTGGTGAACCACGTAGAATTTGAATCCTATGTAGCAGGTGTGGCTCAGTCCGAAATTTACGGAAAGCACTCCGATATATTCCGCGTGCAAGCCATTATATCTCGCACATGGGCTATGCGTAATATGGAAAAGCACCGTGCCGATGGATACAACTTTTGCGACAACGTTCATTGCCAAGCTTACTACAATCGCTGTATTCGCGAGGACATAAGAGCCGCTGCTAAAGCAAGCCTTGGCGAAGTATTGGTTGATGCAGAAGGCAATTTGATAGAAACTCCTTTCCATTCCAACTCGGGCGGACAAACTGCCAACTCCGAAGATGTGTGGAAAGCCGAAATAGCATACTTGCGTTCGGTTAAGGACACTTTCTCTTATGGAATGAAACAGTCGGTATGGACAAAAGAGGTGAGCACCGACAAGTGGCTTGGCTACTTTGCCAAAAACCACAAGATGAATATAAACGATAGCGCCGTTCGCAACGAATTGGTAAACTTTGTACAAGACGAACGTAAGGCCAAAATAATGGGCGTGCCCCTTACAACAATTCGCAAAGACTGGAATTTGAAATCGACATTCTTCTCGGTGTTCTATTATGGCGACAAGGTGGTGCTCGAAGGCAAAGGCTACGGACATGGTGTAGGACTGAGCCAAGAAGGTGCCATAAGAATGGTAGAACTGGGAATAGATTACAAAGATATACTTACTCACTACTACGTAGGTTCGCAAGTAGTGCGCCTGGGTGGCGAGGCTATGCCCGATGAAGTTGCCGATGTGCAATACCTGGCTATGGCCGAAATCACTACCTCTGCTAGTGCCGACAACAACAAGGTGTTGGACTTTATAGCCAAGGCTAATCAGCCGGCCGACGAGCCCCAAAAGCAAGAGGTTGAGGTGGTGAAAGAAACTGCCGAGGTTGTGGCCGACAACAAGAGCGCTCGAACTTCCGACCTCGCAGCACGTATGATGAGTACTAAAAAGCAATTGGAAGAAAAATCTTCGATAAATAATAATTCTGAATCTGAAAACGATTGGGTATATGAATGGTAAAAAACTAAAAAGACTGCTGCTTGTAGCAATGCTTGTAGGCGCTTCGTTGCCAATGACGGCTCAAGTGCAATGGACTACCGTTGAAAAAATGGGCAGTATCGATACTAAAGAAAACAACAAACTAGGTTTTATAGACTTCTACACTTCGTGGTGCGGTTGGTGCCGTCAGTTGGACAATACAACCTTTGCCAACGATACTGTGGCGCGGATATTGAACAAATACTACCACGCTGCCAAGTTTGATGCCGAAAGCAAGGACAATGTAAAGTGGAAGGGCGATGTTTTTAAGAACCCCGACCTTACCAAGAAGACTATACACTCTTTTACCAAGCACATAATTATTGGAAAGATAAGCTATCCAACCACTGTGGTGTTGGACAAACAGATGAACGTAATCAACGTATTGCCCGGATACTTCCCTCCAAAAGATTTTGTGATGGTGCTTTGGTATTTTGTAAACGACAATTACAAGAAATATCCCTTCGAGGATTTTCGCGATGTGTTTGAATCGCAACTTCGGCCTAAGATGAACAAACTTTTGGGATATAAATAAGTCGATATTATATTGCTTTGAAAAAAATATGGTGGGTGTGGGTTTGCTATAAATTCACACCCGCTCTATTATTATACCACACCTGTCGGGTCAATAGTACCTACCCAACTATTTTTTTTCGCCGCCGGATTTGGTGTAAACCTAGCCCGAGGATTTCAAAACCTAGCCCGACTTTATTTTTTTCAAGCCTGGCTTTTATATAAACTTAGCCGTGGTTTTTTTCCGGCAGGTACCTGCCACAAAAAAAGTAGGTACCTACCGTATATGCCGGTAGGTAGGTCCGAGAACATTTGTAGGTAGGTGCAACGTATGTTGGTAGGTAGGTCTTTTTTTTGGGGGTGGTGCCCAGCAAAATTTTTCCAAGCCCCTCTTGGGCAAAAATATCCTGCCACAAAGGGCTCGAAGGTGATAGATATAACATCAATCTGCGGTGTCGATAATATATGTTACAAGCAAAACTTGGCTAAAAAGCAGCCCCGATACCTAACGATACTTCAAAAATATTTTTTGTAATTATAGGGAAATATTTGTATTGAGTGTGGCGGAAAAAATAATTGGCGTTGGCCGAAAGAAATATGTTTTTGCTTAAAAAATATTTAACCTCGGCTTTAATTATCAGCATATTTGCCGTTGATATATTACCTGGTGCATCAAGGTAAAGGTTGTGCAATCGCATATCCTGCTCTTCGCCGTCGAAACCATGAAAGGTGTACATTACGTATTGGTAAAGGGCAATATCGGCGGTGGCTTTGTTGCGGTAATTGGCCGACAGGATTATCTGTGAGCCCACGCCCTGACCCATATTGTAGCTACGGTCTATATTGTTGTAGTGGTCTGATTGTACAGCACCCAAGGCAATAGCTTTCATGTATATCGAGGCAGTGGTAGTAATATTTTCGGTTTCTCGGCTCATACATATCCCTACACTGGCGGCAGTAGGAGCAGCCAACATATAAGGTACCTCATCGCCAATAGCACGAGAGTCGAAGTAATCGAAATGCTGATACACCCCCAGCACCATATTGCCGTGCTCGTACTCGTTAACCTCCTTGCTGTATAAGCTGCCCACGGTAAGAAATTCTTTGATGATGGGTTTGGAATATAGCGCCACGGTAAGTGTGCTTTGGAAAGCGTCGAAAGGTTTGGTATTGGCAGTAACAAAAAAGTTGCCATAGCGTGCGTCGGCCGACAGCGAAAAAAGGAATTGGTTGCCGGCAGGCGTAAATGCGGTTGTATTGTTGGCTTTGATATTTATCGATAGCGGCGGGGTAATTATTTGTTTGGGGTAAAGATGTCTGTTAACCCACGATGTTGGCGACAGCAGGAAGGCCGATATATTTGCCACCGTCGATTGGTGGCGGTTGGTTATAAGCCAATCCGATAGCCGCATCATCACCTCGCCCATAGCAGCACCTCCTATAGTGGTGGCCATTAGGTCGTTGATTGATGGTGGCTCGTTTTCCAAAGCTATTTCCCACATCAAACTTCCGCATAAGGTATATAGCACTGATGTGCCATAGCCCAAATTGGCACTGCGAGCAGCACTATAAAATAAACCACCGTTGTAGGGGTGAAAAAACATGTTGGTAGAAAGCTTATCATTGTCCCACATAAAACCTCGTTGCAGGTTATTCCGGATACTTTGAGCCGAAATATTAGCATAATCCTGCTTAAGTACATAGCGGTCGAAGGCCCACACACTACTATTGATGGCGGCAATTTCAACAAGGGGGGCAAAGTAGTGCCTACTACCCCCGGTGGCACTGTCGGAAACCGATGTGTAGTTGTAGCAATACGCTGGTGGAACATAACCGACATGTAGTAATACAATACAAAGTAATAATAATTTTCTTTTCATGCTGATATAACAAAATAAAATGCTTTTATTCGTAATTTGTTGTCGTTTTTTAGAAATAAAAGACCTATAACATCAATAATTTTGTGTAACTTTGTGGGACGAACATTAGTTTTATAAAATACGCAAATACTTATGTATTCAGTAGATAGAGAGCAAGAAGAAAAAGATATACAGGCCAAATACGATGAACTGATATCCCTTTGCAAAAAAAAGAACCTTATTTCGGACAAAGAAGAGGGGACTATTTATCGTGCCTTTTCGATAGCCAAACGAGCCCACGCCAGTATGCGACGCCGTTCGGGCGAACCTTTTATTTTTCACCCCCTCAATGTGGCCATAATAGCCGTTAAGGAAATAGGATTGGGGGCTACCGGTATAGTATGTGCGCTGCTACACGATGTGGTGGAAGACACCGATACTACGCTCGACGATTTGCGTATGATTTTTGGCGACAGGGTGGCCCGTATTATCGACGGATTGACAAAAATCGACAATATATTCGATACACAGACCAACTCGATACAAGCCGAAAACTTCAAGAAAATCTTGTTGGCCATGGCCGATGACGTATATGTGATATTCCTAAAACTATGCGACCGTTTGCACAATATGCGTACCCTCGGTTCGATGTCTAACAGCAAGCAGCTGATAATATCGTCGGAAACACAGTATTTGTATATACCCATTGCTCATAGGCTTGGATTATATACCATAAAAACAGAACTTGAAGAGCTGGTACTTAAATATACCAACCCACAAGCTTATAACCATATAAAGGAACTTATAGAATTGACCCAAGGCGACCGCGAAACCTTTATCGAAGATTTTAGCACTTCTATACGCGAACTTTTGGACAAGCGCGGATATAATTATGTGCTTAATGGTAGGGTTAAATCTATATACTCCATTTGGCGTAAGATGGAGAAGAAACGTGTAGATTTCGAGGAGATATACGATATATTTGCCATAAGAATAATAATAGATGTACCGCAAGAGGTAGAGAAAGAGGAGTGTTTTAAGATTTACTCACTTATAACTTCGCTTTTCCATCCCAACCCAGAGCGTTTTCGCGATTGGATAACGGTGCCCAAAGCTAATGGATATGAGTCTATACATACCACTGTGATGACTCCGTCGGGCCGATGGGTAGAGGTGCAAATACGTAGCAAACGTATGGATATTATAGCCGAAAAAGGTATGGCGGCACACTTCTTGTACAAAGAAGGGCTATCCAAAGACGATGTGCAGAGCAACGTGGCCGACAATTGGCTTACACAAATAAGAGAGATATTGGAAAACACCGATACCAACGCCCTCGATTTTGTTGACTACTTCAAGCAAAGCCTATACACCAAGGAGATATACCTTTTTACCCCCAAGGGAAAGATGATAACCTTGCCGGCAGGCTCTACCGTGCTGGATTTTGCTTTTGCCATACATACCCAGCTAGGATTGGCATGTATGGGGGCCAAAGTAAACTCACAGGTGGTATCCAACAAGTATGTGCTTAAGAGTGGTGAGCAGGTACAGATAATATCCTCAAGAAGGGTGCAACCCGAAGAAAATTGGCTGGATATAGCCAAAACACAGAGGGCTAAAGACGAAATTAAGAAGTACTTCAGAATGCAGAAACGCAAGTTTGAAGTTGAAGGAAAGACCAAATTGAAAAAAATACTTACCACTCTCAACTATCCCCTCTCAGCTTCGATACTTGGCGACCTGCGTACAGCTATGGGAATACATTCCGACTTGGATTTGTTCTATATGGTGGCAAAAGACCAAATAGGCGAAAACGAAGTGCGTAAGTGCTTTGGAAAAGAAATTAAGCAGAAAAAAATGCCATGGCTCATGTTGGCTTCTTCGTTCAAGTACCTCTTCAATACCGGTAACCAACAGACAAAGGAATCGAACATGGAGACTGATATGACTGAGAAGTTCCAGAACAATATCGGAAACATACTGCTCGATGGCAAATACGAGAACTACAATATTGTTATTGCCGACTGTTGTAAACCTATACAGGGCGATGATGTAGTGGGCTTTATCGAGGACGACAAGATAGTGGTACACCGTACATCATGTCAAAAAGCTATGGATTTGTTGGCAACCCACGAAAATCATGTAGTGAAAGCCAAATGGAGAAAAGGTGAGCCGGTATCGTTCCTGACAGGTATTCAGATGGTGGCTATAGATAGGAAGGGTTTGTTGCAAGATCTTACTCGTATAATATCACAAGAGATGGATTTGAATATACGTGGTATAACGTTAGAAACAAGCAAGGGTATAGGCAACGGAATAATAATGGTGTATGTCAATGACACCGAGAGCTTAAATGGTTTGATAGAGAAGATACGAAGTTTGGAAGGTATAGAATCAGTAACTAGGATATAAAAGAAGAAGGACACCCGAGTGTCCTTCTTCTTTATTCTGTCTTCTTGAAATGAAATTTCTTTTCCTCGCCCTTTATAAGTCGGCCAATATTTTTACGATGGGTTATTATTATAAATATTGCCACTACCGATGCAAAGGTAAACAATACTATATCAAAATTTTCAGATATATATGTAGAGTATATATAATATATTATAGGGAAAAATATTGCCGCAGTAATTGACCCTAGCGATATATATCGCCAAATAAGGAACACTATAACAAATATAATTAGCAGGAATGCAAATATATCGTGGTATAGGAATATAAGAACTCCTAGCATGGTGGCAACACCTTTTCCACCTTTGAATTGCTCGTATATTGGGAATACATGACCTAATACCACACAAGCTGCCGATGCAATGTTGAATAGTTCCAATTGCGACTCGAATAGGAACGGAGTTACAAAGAACCCCGATAAAAATAATGCAAACCACCCTTTAAATACATCTATTATAAATACAATTATACCTGCCTTGAGCCCCAAAACTCTTATGGTATTAGTGCTTCCGGCATTGCAACTTCCTTTGGTACGTACATCTACGCCATAAAATATTCGTCCAATCCATATAGAAGGGCTGATGGAACCTATAAGATAACTAATGCCCAACCCAAATACTATACATATTACTTCTACTGTTGTCATATCTCGTTTTTTTTTATTATTTTGAGCTCGGTTTTTCCAATATGTTGCTTATTTCTTTTATTACCTACGGCTTATTTATTTTTTGCAAAGATACAACTTTTTTTATAAATATGTCAAAAAGATTTCATACAAATATAGATAAATGTTCTAATATTCGGAATTTATCAGTAAATTTGCAGTATGTTTACACATTATAAGAAGTAATAATAATGTGGGCTTAATAATATGATATACAATGAATACAGTAGCTATACATACCTTGGGTTGTAAACTCAATTTTTCGGAATCGTCGGATTTGGTACGTCAGTTTGTTCAACATGGTTTTCGTGTGGTAGATTTTAAGCAAAAGGCCGATGTTTATATTATCAACACTTGTACTGTTACTGCTTTGGCTGAAAAAAAATGCAGAAACATTATTCGTCAGGCTATTGGCACCAATCCCGATGCTATAGTGGCGGCAATAGGTTGTTTTGCCCAAAACAATTCTCAAGAGATAGAGCAGATAGAAGGTGTAGATTTTATATTGGGTAACAATGATAAGCACAAACTATTGGAATATATCCTTGCTCCATCGTGTTCCGATATTCATAAAAAAGTATTGCCAATGGGCAAGGACGATGTGTTTGTTCCATCATATTCTACCGGCGACCGTACTCGTTCATTTTTCAAGGTACAAGATGGATGTAACTACTTCTGTACTTACTGTGCCATACCTTTTGCAAGAGGACGAAATAGAAGTATGAATGTGAAAGATACAGTGGCAAAAGCTTGGGAAATAGCCCATAGTGGAATGAAAGAGGTGGTACTTACGGGTATAAATACCGGAGAGTTTGGGACATTGTATGGCGAATGTTTTTTTGATTTGATAAAGGAATTGGACAAGATAGAGCCGATAGCACGCTACAGAATCAGTTCGATAGAACCAAACCTTATTACAGATGAGATTATAGACTTTATTGCTCAAAGCAGGTCTTTCCTACCCCATTTTCATATACCTCTTCAGGCCGGTAGTGACAAGGTATTGAGTCTTATGAACCGACGATACGATACTAAACTATATGCTGAACGACTTGAAAAGATAAAATCGGTAATGCCCCATGCCTGTATAGCTTGTGACATTATAGCTGGGTTTACGGGCGAAACCGATGAGTTGTTTGACGAGGCTTGCCAATTTATAGATTCTATACCTATATCATATTTACATGTATTTACCTATAGCGAACGACCAAATACAAAATCGTTGACTCATTCGGGTAAGGTGCCTGTAGCCAAGCGTAGGGAGAGAAGTCGGATATTGCACGAAATATCAGAACGAAAGAAGTTGGAATTTTATCGTCAAAACGAGAATACGAATAGAACAGTACTATGGGAGAGTGACAAGCATGATGCTTATATGTATGGATTTACCGATAATTATATTAAAGTCCGAACACTATATAACGAACAGTTTGTAAACGAGATAACACCGGTAATACTAACCAATTTGAATAGGATTGGTGATGACGATGTGTATGATTGTAAACTAGAACTGTAGTGGAGAAATATAGAATATACCCGTTGGTTGAATAAAATCACCAAATTTTCTATAGAAAAGTTATGTATGTCAATTGTTCTTCGTAGTACAAATCAATTAAATACCAAAATTGACATGATACACAACTTGCAAATACCATAAATTTACCTTTAGGTCATGTGTAACCGGCACCTATAAACCATACATCTATTATCAATTATTTCATAGTAGGATGTTGCGAGTATGATGATATACCATTGTCCATCAGCCGGTATATCGTTTCAAAATCCATCACTACGTAACTGAAAATTTCCTCCCGATACCGATGAGGCTACTACGTGATGTAGATAAATGTGCCTCGCGATATAAATTTATTTCACTGATTGTGATATTTTAGCACTTGCCTGAAATTATATGTTCATGCAAAATATTCGGGAATTTTAGTCCAACCAACGGGTATATATATGGTGCAAAATGCTTGTTGATTATATAGCAATGGATTTTGAAGCCATATATAGTTATACTTGTAACATCTTAAAATGGAATAATTGACAATAGGTGTATGATTTAATTCATCCAACAGGGATAGACTATATAATTTAATATTTTTTGTGAAATAATTATATATAAATTATGAACTATTTTGCGTTATAATAGTGTCTTATTATAAAAAGAAACTGATGAGCACTTAGAGATAACAAAACATATAATGCACATATTATGCGACGGAGTATTGCATTTATACTGTCTATAACCTTGGTTGTGAATTCTTTTTCACAGTTACAAATCACTCCCGGTCCCGAACTTCCTTATGGATGGACACCGGAGAGTTTGGTGCGTTATGTGTTGTTGGGTTCGGGTGTGGACGTTTTTAATGTAAAATTCAATAATACCGAAGAACTTTCGTGTGGAGCCATAGCACGTTTTACCACAGGGAGCATAACTACCAATTTGGGTATTACCGAAGGCATTATAATCTCTACTGGCTATGCTACAGGAGCCGATGGGCCAAATGATGGTGGCCATTATAGTACTCAACCAATGTGCAGTACATATGTTCATCCAGGAATAAGAGCCATAGCTAATGGACGACATCTATATGATGTGGCGACATTGGAATTTGATTTTATACCAAAATCTACCTACGTTAAGTTTAGATATGTTTTTGGTTCGGAAGAGTATCCCGAATATGTGGGGCAAGATTATAATGATGTGTTTGGGTTCTTTATCACAGGTCCGAATCCTCATGGAGGAAATTATGACAATGAAAATATTGCCATTATACCTAATAGCGGTGGTACACCGGTGTCAGTAGCCACGGTAAATGCAAATTCATACTCTTGGTATTATGTAAATAATACACAAGGTGCACATATACAATACGATGGTTTTACAGTGCCACTTATTGCATACGCTGATGTAGTGCCATGCTCAACCTACCATGTGGCAATGTCTATATGTGATGTTGGGGATGCTATATATGATTCGGGAGTATTTTTGGAAGCCGAAAGTTTTTCGGCCAACACTGTATCGTCATACGTAATAAACAGAGGTAACACCGGTAATCTATACACCATTCACGAAAGTTGCCCGGGTGCAGAAATAAAATTTTATCGTCCATATACTGAAACAGTGGATATGATATATAACTTACAAATAGAGGGAACAGCCATTAACGGAATAGACTATGAGTTGATAGACAGTCTAATCTACTTCGCAGATACTACCCTACAAATAAGTTTATTTATTAATCCTATAAACGATAGCGTATTTGAAGAAGATGAAACTATAATACTGATATATAATCCCTCGCCATGCGAAACAGATACCATTAAATTCACGCTGCGAAACAGTGAAGCAATGCAGGCATATATAGACTATACTCCACCAATAGGGATCGATACAGCTGTGTCACTCACAGCCATGGTCAGCAATGGAGTGTTAGATAGTAATGCCGACTACCGTTACTTATGGAGTACGGGCGATACAACACGAACCATAATAGTGCCTACTATACCTTCAGAGTATTATTGGTTTGAGGTTTACGACAAATGTAATGGTATAGCCTATAGCGACACTATACTTATAGGAATATTGTTCGATTTCAGTACACACAGTGAAGATACCTCTTGTTGTCCCGGAGATACAGTGGTATTGCGGGTGTCGGGTGGTGATTATCAGATTTGGAGTACCGGCGATACATCGTCAACGATAATGGTGGTACCAACCGAAACAACTATATATACTGTAACTTCGTACAAGCTATGGAACAACACAATGTGGGAAGACGAGGTGATGGTAAAAGTAGAAATGTCATCGGTACCTAAAGCACAAATAGTGGCAAAACCGCCATATGTAACAACCGAAGAACTAAAAACAACGCTTGTAGATGCTAGTGTAGGTGGTGATAAAAGAATATGGATTTTGGATGATGGAACAAAAATGTATGACAAAATTATTACATATAATATGCCATTTCAAGATTCAGCAAAAGTGGAGTTGATATCGATAAATACAAAAAAATGTAGTGATACCACACAAAAGTTTATATATTTACTTAATGAGGTGATATGGGTGCCACAAGCATTTACACCAAATGGAGAATCAAATAATTTATTTGATGTGAAAGGTTGTGCTCTTGAATATTATGAGATAACTATATACAATCGTTGGGGTGAACAAATTTTTTATTCCAACGATATTGCAAAATCATGGGATGGTACTTATAAAGGCAATCTTTGTATGAAAGACTATTATGTCTATCACATACGTTATTCGCATATCAATAATCCAAATGAAATTCTATTGAAAACAGGAACAGTGCTACTGCTTAAATAAAATAGTATAGATTAAAAAACAAAGAAATAAATAATGTTGATAAAGTTGAAACATATAATAATACTACTTATGCTTGTAGGGAGTCAACGCTTATATTCGCAGTTGATAATAACAGAAAGTGGTATTTTGCAATCAACTTGGAACATAGATTCTGTTATCAACAAAATATTGATAGGGAATGGTGTGGAAGTATCAAACTGTACTTTCAATGGTAGTACTGCTAATCTTAGAGATTTTTTTTGCAATGCTATGGGTATTTTTTCAACTGGTGATACTCTTCATGGGTTGGGAATGACTGATGGTATAATATTATCGACTGGACATGTAGGTTTGGCTCGTGGACCCAATCAGTATTACAATGGTAACACTCCTAGGCCTTGTGCAAATGCCGAATGGACAGACCCGGTGTTGGAAGAAATAGCAACTGGTACATTGAATTCATGTGCTACCATAGAGTTCGATTTCTCTTTTGAAGGAGACTCATTGAAGTTTCGTTATGTATTTGCTTCAGAAGAGTATCCAGAATGGGTGTGTACAGGTTATAACGATGTATTTGGATTCTTTATTACGGGGCCAAATCCCATACATCCCGATAGTATGTATGTAAACCACAATTTGGCACTTGTGCCAGGTACGGATATACCTATAAGTATAAATAGCGTCAATATAGGCGAAGGGGGGAATCCTGCTCAAGCTGGTTGCGATTATAGCAATTCACAATATTTTATTCCAAATGACACATGTTGGTGGATGGAATATGATGGATACACTACGGTACTTACAGCCCAAGCTGCTATAGTACCTTGTCAAACATATCATATACGAATGGCTATAGCAAATGTATCGGACGATACATACGAGAGTGCAGTGTTTATAGAGGCTGAAAGTTTTTCGGCAAATCTGATAACTACACAATATCTCAACCCTACAACTCCTGCTAATCCGTTGGATATTCACGAGGCTTGCTATGGAATAGATATAGTATTTTCTAGACCGAAACCGATGACATATTCAAAAACTATACCGTTGATAGTACAAGGAACGGCTACAAATGGGGAGGATTATAATTATATACCGGATTCGTTGATATTTCCTGATTCGGCGACATCAATTACCTTATCAATTAATCCTATTTGGGATTCTATAGCGGAAGATATGGAGACAATAAAACTGATATATCAGGTCTCGCCGTGTGGGTGGGATACCGTGGAGATAAAACTTTTAGATTGTGAACATCTTAATGCCTATGTCGAATATACGCCACCAATACAAACTGATACAGCAGTAATACTTACTGCAATGGTACAAGGAGGATTTGTTCACAGTGGTTCCGATTACCTGTATATTTGGAATACCAATGATACTGCAAAAACAATTACCGTGCCAACGGTTCCTGATGGATATTATTGGTTTTATGCCTATGATAAATGTAACAATATTGTATTTAGCGATACGGTATGGATTGGTATAATGGATAATTTTGCAACCACTTCCAATGATACGTCAATATGCAAGGGGCAGGCTATAACACTGTATGTATATGGTGGTGATAGTCAATTATGGAGTACAGGCGATACTGCTAATACGATAACTGTAGTGCCGTTGCAAACTACACGATACATAGTACAATCATATATGGAGTGGAATGGTCGGCAATGGGTGGATATAGATACTATATGGGTGCAGGTAAAAGATATTCCAGAAGCAATAATGATACTGAATCCCAAAATAGTAAATACTTTGAATATGACAACTACAGTAACAGATGTGAGTAGGGGTGGAACATCAAGGATATTTCAATTTAGTGATGGAACGACAAGTACACAAAAAACATTTGTATATCAGGTGCCAATGACGGATTCTGTAAAGGTGAAGTTGTTTGTTTTTAATGAAATAAATTGCTCTGATACTACGCAACAAACTATATATGTAGTAAACGAAGTGTTATGGATACCGCAGGCATTTACGCCCAACTATGAAATCAACAATACATTTGATGTAAAAGGTAGTAGTCTAGCTAGCTACGAGATAATCATATACAACCGTTGGGGTGAACAAATTTTTTATTCAAACGATATTACCAATTCATGGGATGGTACTTACAAGGGTAGGCCTTGTATGAAAGATCATTATGTTTATCATATACGATATTCACATGTCAATAATCCCAACGAGATAGTTCTAAAAACAGGAACAGTGTTATTGCTTAAGTAGAGTTATCTATAAGTAATTACCTATTGGATGAATTAATAATATATCTATCTATTCTCAATTATTATATTGCCATTGCGATGGTATAGTATTGAATATTAGGTGATATATTGCTTCAAAATCCATCGCTATATAGCTGATAATTCCTCCCGATGTTGATGAGGCTACTACGTGATGTAGATAAATATGTATCGTGATATAAATTTATTTCAGAGATTGTGATATTTTAGAAATTGCCTGAAATTATATGTTCATGCAAAATATTCGGGAATTTTAGTCCAATCAACGGGTATGAGTTGAATCAGATTACCTGATATTGATTTTTATCAGTAAAATATAAAGCAGTGATATACATTACGAAATTTTTCTGCATCACTAGTGAATTGGGATTGAATATAGTCTAAGAATTTGACAATATATCATCTTACTCAATATACCCTACTACGAAACTATTGATAATAGGGCATGATTTAATTCATATAATGGGTTATATACAATTTTAGAAGTAATCTAAGATGTACTTAATCATAAGTTGTGATGACATGTGTAAGTTTTTGGATAAAAGAAGTATAAAACGATAATTTTTCAACAAATAAGAAAATACAAAGAAAAAACTTTGTCGATTGGATAAAAAAATGTAGTTTTGCAAAATCATTATCTCATATAAAATACAGTCATTATGTCTAATTTCACACATTTACATGTACATACTCAATATTCAATATTAGATGGACATGCCGAAATAAAAACAATGCTCAATAGAGTAAAAGAGTTGGGTATGGATTCCATTGCTATTACCGATCATGGTAATATGTATGGTGTATTGGAATTTTTTAATACTGCAAAAAAAGTTGGTATTAAACCAATATTGGGTTGCGAAATGTATGTTGCTGAAGACAGACACAATAAAATAGGTCCTGAGAGTCGAAGCGGATATCACTTAATACTATTAGCAAAGAATGAGAAAGGTTATGGTAACCTTATCAAACTTTGTTCGATGGGTTTTTTGAAGGAAAATTATTACTATACACCTCGTATAGACAAGGAACTGTTGAGTAAATATACCGAAGGATTGATATGTTGTTCTGCATGTTTGGGAGGTGAACTTCCACAAACTATATTAAAGAAAGGTATGGATGCCGCTTCGGCTATTGTGGAGGAGTTTAAGGCAATGTTTGGCGACGACTACTATTTAGAGATGCAGAATCATGGACATGAGGAACAAAAGATAGTGAATGAGAGATTGATAGAGTTGTCCAAGAAACATAATGTAAAACTTATAGCAACAAATGATACTCACTTTGTTTATAAGGATGATTACACTGCCCATAAAATATTGCTATGTGTGAATACCGGCAAAAAGTTTGACGAATATACAAGTATGGCCTATACCGGCGAGGAATATGTTAAGAGTGAGGAAGAGATGATGGCATTGTTTGCTGAATGTCCTGAGGCAATAACTAATACTCAGGAGATAGTGGCAAAGATAGAGCATTTCGAGTTAGAGCGTAGTATAGTGTTGCCAAAATTTCCTTTGCCTGATGGATTCGACGAAATGCAGTATCTTACTCATATAACATGGGAAGGGGCTGCTAAGCGTTATCCCGTAATTACAGAAGAGATACGTGAACGTATACAATTTGAGCTAGATACCATAGAAAAGATGGGGTTTCCTGGATATTTTCTTATTGTTCAGGACTTCATTAATGTATCTAGAAACGAACTTGGGGTTATAATAGGTCCAGGACGTGGTTCTGCAGCCGGCTCAGTTATTGCCTATTGCATAGGTATAACTAATATAGACCCTGTAAAGTATAAACTACTGTTTGAACGGTTTTTGAATCCGGAACGTATAAGTATGCCCGATATTGATGTAGATTTCGATGACGAGGGTAGAGAGAAAGCATTGCAATACGTTATGGATAAATACGGTGCCGATCATGTAGCTCAGATTGTTACTTTCGGTGCTATGGCAGCAAAATCGGCAATAAAAGATGTAGCACGAGTGATGAATTTGGATCTCTCCACTTCGAACTATTTAGCAAAACTTGTGCCCGAAAAACCTGGAACAACACTGAAAAAGGCTTTTGAAGAAGTACCTGAACTTCGAGAATTTAGAGATAATGGTACTGAATTAGAGAAGAAAGTACTACAATATGCTGTACAGTTGGAAGGTTCGATAAGAAATACCGGTGTACATGCTTGCGGAGTAATAATAGGACCTCAAGATATATCCAATTTTGTACCAGTGGCTTCGGCAAAGGATTCGGACTTAATGGTTACGCAGTTTGAGGGTAAGTTGATTGAGTCGGTAGGCATGTTAAAAATGGATTTCTTGGGATTAAAGACATTGTCGATAATAAAAACAGCATGCGAAAATATAAAGAAACGTCATGGCATAGACCTTGATATGGATAATATACCTCTTGACGATGAACTTACCTATGAGTTATATCAAAAAGGTGCTACTATTGGTACATTCCAATTTGAATCCGAGGGAATGCAAGCTCATTTACGAGACCTTAAGCCTTCGAGATTTGAAGATTTGATTGCGATGAATGCTCTTTATCGTCCAGGTCCAATGCAGTATATACCTCAGTTTATTGCTCGTAAGCATGGACTCGAAAAGATAGAGTATGATATACCTATGATGAGCGAATACCTTGATGAAACATATGGAATAACAGTATATCAGGAGCAGGTGATGCTACTTTCGCAGTCAATGGCGGGATTTACCAAAGGACAAGCTGATGGATTGCGTAAGGCTATGGGTAAAAAGCTGAAAGATAAAATGGCAGAGTTGAAGGTTAAGTTTATCGAAGGTTGTCGAAAAAATAATTTGCCTGACGATAAGGTAGAGAAAGTATGGTGCGATTGGGAGAAGTTTGCCGAATATGCTTTCAACAAATCTCATGCTACGTGTTACTCGTTTGTAGCTTATCAAACAGGATATCTCAAAGCACATTATCCGGCCGAATATATGTCGGCAGTGCTTACCCACAATATTAATGATATAAAAAAGATAACATCCTTTATAGAGGAGTGTAAGCGCTTGAAGATACCGGTGCTAGGTCCCGATGTAAATGAAAGTGATATACACTTTATGGTAAATGATAAAGGTGAGATACGTTTTGGACTTGGAGCTATAAAAGGTATGGGTGAGAATGCTGCTGCCGAGCTTATATTGGAACGTAATACTAATGGAAGATTTACAAATATTTTCAACTTTTTTGAGCGAATAAACCTAAAGACTATAAATAGTAAAAACTTGGAGTCATTGGCAAAGTCGGGTTCGTTCGACACATTTGGAGATATACATCGGGCTCAATATTTTTATAAGAAAGACGAGGATTCGCCAAATCTTATAGGCAGACTTGTCAAGTGGATAAACAACAAAAACTTTGGTGATGCTGCCCAAGTGTCGTTATTTGATACTTGCGAAGACCTCAAGCAGGAAGAATATCCTATAATACCAGTTGCTGAGCCATGGACTAATATAGAGCAGGCTGAGCATGAGAAAGAGGTGATAGGTTTCTATGTATCGGGACATCCATTGAATGATTATGATATGGAAATTAAGTATTTTACCAATACTGCCGTAACAGAGTTGAATAATTTGGATGAACTGAAAAACAAAAGAGAGATAACTTTTGCAGGTATATTGAGAGAGGTTACTCATGCACAGTCTAGGACCGGTAGTCCTTTTGGTAAATTCACTATAGAAGATTTGGAGGGAACACATACAATGACGATATTTTCTAAAACTTATACTTCTATAAAAGAACATTTGCAAACTGGCTATTTTGTATATTGCCGTGCTATGGTGGGTGAGAAAATGTATGCCAATGAAAAAGGTGAACTTGAATTGAAACTTACCGAAATGATGTTGCTGGAAGGTGTTATGGATAAATATTCGAAAGGTATAATATTTTCTATAAAAGTAGAAGATGTTGACGAAGAATTTTGTTCAACCATCGAAACCCTAACCAATAAGCATAAAGGTAAATCGACTATAGCAATAGTTGTTGAAGATTCGGCCGAGGATATATCTTTGACAATGAAATCGGAAAAGAAAGTTAATATCAAAGCTATGATTGCCGAGTTGAAAAAAATAGAAAAGATTAGGAAAATAGAAATAGTGCGTTAGATGAAACTACAAACTGTTGTTGTACCTAAAAAAGAAGGAGTAACCATTGCCCACACCGATGATGTGCTACTTATAGGTTCATGTTTTACCGATTCTATAGGTCAAAAGTTAGAACATTATAGTTTTCGTTGCTTCCGAAATCCGTTTGGAATACTTTACAATCCTTTTTCGATAGCGGTATGTTTGGAGTATTGTCTCGATAATAAGGTTGTTGAGACTTCCGATTTGGTGTATCAAAATTGTCAATGGCATTCGTGGTTGCACCATAGTTGCTATTCTCATACTTCGGCAACGCAATGTATTGATGCTTGTAATGCAGCTATTACAAAGGCTCATAATTTTCTTAAGACTGCCAACTACATTATTCTTACATGGGGTACGGCTCTTGCATACCATTTGAAAGAGAAAAATATTGTGGTAGGCAACTGTCATAAAGTACCGGCAAGTAATTTCGACCGTAGGTTGCTATCGGTTGATGAGATAGTGTGCCGATATGTGGCATTGGAGGAGAAACTTCATGCCATCAATCCTAAGGCTAAAATAATACTTACCGTAAGTCCTATAAGACATTGGAAGGAGGGATATAGAGAAAATCAATTGAGCAAGTCGGTATTGCATTTGGCAGTAGATAAATTGCAACGTCAATCTGATACTTATTGTTACTTTCCATCTTATGAAATAGTGATGGACGAGTTGAGAGATTATCGTTTTTTTGAAGCCGATATGTTACACCCTTCTGCTGTGGCTGTGGAGGTGATATGGGAAAAGTTTTTGGATACTTATGCTTCGGACTGCACCAAAGATATATGTATGCTTGTGGATAAATATCGCAAAATGGCTCAACACCGTCCATTCAATCCCGAAGGTGAGGAGTATCAAGCTCATTGCCGGAAAACAGTTCAGTTGAAAGAACGCCTTAAAGATTTGCTTGGACGAGAGATATAGTTTTTATTTTTGAAATCGATACTGATATATTCCCAAAAGAATACATGGGTATGCCTAAGTGGTAATATGTTTTGAGGTGAACATTGCCGATGGTAATTTGTTGTTTGTAGTATAACTTTAAAGAATGTACTATGAAAAAGAAATTATTATTGTTTGCATTGTTGTTTGGCACTCATTACTTATCGTCGCAAGCATGTACCGGTATCTCACTTACAGCCGCCGATGGTAGCTATTTTCAGGCACGTACCATTGAGTGGGGTGGTACCAATCTGAACAGCATGTATGTGGTGGTGCCGCGAAATTTTACACAGACATCGTTTACACCTACGGGCGAAAACGGATTGACATTCAAGTCTAAATACGGCTATGTTGGTATGGCTGTATCGCAAAAAGAGTTTATTGCCGAGGGAATTAACGAGGCCGGGCTGTCGGCCGGGCTGTTTTATTACCCTCATTATGGCAGTTATGTCGATTATAATGCGGCCTACAACAATATTACCCTTGCCGATTTGCAGTTTGTGGCATGGATACTGTCGCAATTCTCCACCGTCGATGAGGTAAAGCAGGCTGTAAACGACGTAAGGATAGTATCTATACAGCCCGGTCCAAGTTCGGCCAATGCCATACATTGGCGTGTGGGCGACAAGAGTGGCAAGCAGATTGTGGTAGAAATAGAGGGCGGCACTGTGCATATATACGACAACGTTATAGGTGTGCTTACCAACTCGCCAAACTACCGTTGGCACATTACCAATCTGAACAACTACGTAAACCTTACTTCGCAAAACCCCAAGCCTCACCCAATGGGCGATATTGAGGTATTTCCGTTTAGCTTCGGTTCGGGATACCTAGGGTTGCCTGGCGACTTTACAGCACCCTCACGCTTTGTGCGTGCAGCTTTCTTCAAAACCACCGCACCAACGCTGAAGACTGCTCGCGAAACTATGCTTCAATGCTTTACTATACTCAACAACTTTGATATTCCGATAGGTATGGAGTATCCCAAAGGCGAGATTACAGACCTGCCAAGTGCCACGCAGTGGACTTCGGTTATTGACCTGACTCATCGTGAGATATACTACAAGACTTTTTACAACAACACTATTCGTCGTATAGCCTTGGCCGATATCGACTTTGAGAAGGTAAAGTATCAGTATCACCCTTTGGACAGGAAGGACTCGCAACCTGTGGAGACCATTAAAATCAAATAGATTCCGAACAATCGATTGACGGACTGTTTTGCGGAAAGCCGGCGTTGCAATGCAGGCTTTCCGCAAAGTGTATCGCCCCTCTTATAGGGATGGAAAACTGCAACCCGCCATGGATTTTTTTAAGAAATATTCGTTCATCAAAAATGCCCCTTGAACAGGTTTTTGAGGGGCATTGCACACTCAATTTCTTGAGAGTGCATTCTCAATCTCTTGACAACGCACTCTCAGCGTCTTGACAACGCACTCTCAAGAAGCTGACAACGCACTCTCAATAATGAGACTATAGAATATTTGAAAATCAGTTCTTTATGATTAACGAAAGATTACTCCCGAGTTTACCCCTTGGGAGTGTATTGTTTTAAGTATTATTAACTATTCAAAGAGTCCGAATTTAAGATTTCGAAGCCTCTATCATTCGGTCTTTGCCAAACGAATCCTTGTGAATAATCGGCCGGTAGCCTTGCTTTTCGAGCAGGGCTGCCGTTTCGTTGCCCAACGCCTCGTTAATCTCAAGGTATAGTTTGCCCCCTGTTCTCAAGTGCTTGGAGGCAAACTCGGCAATGTGGCGGTAAAACATCAGCGGGTCGCCATCGGGTACAAACAGGGCAATGTGCGGCTCATAGTCCAATACGTTGCGGTTCATCATCACCTTCTCCATTTCCCTTACATAGGGCGGATTGCTTACAATAATGTCGTAGCTTTCGCCCGCCGGGTTTTCCTCACGCAATATGTCGGCAATGACGAACGACACATCGGCCTTGTTGCATTCGGCATTCTTTTTGGCAACAGCCATGGCCTCGGCCGAAATATCGGAGGCAAACACTTTGGCCGCAGGGAATGCCTTGGCCAATGCTATGGCTATACAGCCGCTGCCGGTGCAGAGGTCGAGGATATACTGTGGCTGTCGCTCCTTCTCCTTATCGGCTATCAGATATACAAGTTCCGCCGTTTCGGGGCGGGGGATAAGGGTATGGGGCGATACGGATAGTGTCAAATTGCAAAATTCGGTGCTACCTATAATATATTGTATAGGTTTGCCGGCACGAAGGTCCTTGATGGCAAAGTTCAGCTTCAACAGGTCCGATTGGTTAATCGTCGCATTTTTCGAAATAAGCAGGTGCGCCACACTCCAGCCAAGAAAGTGTTCAAACATCATTTGAAGCAGAGTTCTAATTTCGTTTCTATTATATATATCTTCCAATTCCCTGTAAGCAAAACGCTCAATGTCGCAAACTTTATTTGATGGTATCCGCATAGTTTATACTTTTTGTTGATATCGTTGTGTTGTAGATGATTAGATAGTTATTGTTATCATGTATATGATTGCAAAAATACAAATTTATTGATATAGGCCGAAAATTTAAGAATAAATATTTTTCATTGGTAAATAAAAAGTGTAACTTTGCAGCCTGAAACCAAACTAACTGTAGAATATAATATTTGACAAAATAAACTGATTATGTGTGGAATAGTAGGATATATAGGACCAAAGCAAGCCTGCCCTATTTTATTAAAAGGTCTTCACCGATTGGAATACAGAGGCTACGACAGTGCCGGAGTGGCATTGATAAACAACAGTGGTAGCCTTTCGGTATATAAAAGCAAAGGCAAAGTGGCCGATTTGGAAAATCATATCAACGACAAAGATATAACCGGAACCATAGGAGTGGCACACACCCGTTGGGCTACCCATGGCGAACCCAATACCACCAATGCACACCCACACTACTCACAGTCGGGAAACCTGGCATTGATACACAATGGTATTATCGAGAACTATAAGCCATTGAAACAAGAAATGATGAACAATGGACGCACCTTCCAAAGCGAAACCGATACCGAAGTGCTTATCCAATTTATCGAATACATAAAAGAAGAACAAAGTTGCGACCTGTTTGAGGCTGTGCAACTGGCCCTTAAGAATGTGATAGGTGCATACGCAATAGTGGTTATAGACAAGTATAACCCCAACCGCCTTATAGCAGCCCGCAAAGGTAGCCCATTGGTGATAGGTGTAGGCGAAAACGAATTTTACATAGGCTCCGATGCTACTCCCATTATAGAATATACCAACAAAGTGATATACCTCGGCGAAGAAGAGATAGCTATGATGACACGCGAAGGCGACCTCCAAATTGTAAACCTCGAGAACGTAGCCCAAACGCCACTTGTAAAAACATTGGAAATGAACCTTAGCGACATCGAGAAAGGCGGATACCCTCATTACATGCTTAAAGAAATATTCGAACAGCCCGATGCACTGCTCAACAGCATGAAAGGTCGCTTGAATACGGAAGAGAAAGATGTGTTGCTATCGTCCATCATCAATCATAGAGAAGAGATATTGAAGGCCGAACGCATAATAATATGTGCTTGCGGAACCTCGTGGCACGCCGGACTTATAGGCAAATACATCATCGAAGAACTTGCACGCATACCGGTAGAGGCCGAATACTCGTCGGAGTTCCGCTATCGCAACCCTATCATTACTAATAAGGACATCGTTATTGCCATATCGCAATCGGGCGAAACAGCCGACACACTAGCCGCCATACAGCTGGCAAAGGATAAAGGTGCTTTCCTTTACGGTATGTGCAACGTGGTAGGCTCGTCCATACCCCGTGCTACTGATACTGGCTCTTACCTACACATAGGCCCAGAAATAGGCGTGGCTTCGACCAAGGCCTTCACCGCTCAGGTTACAACCCTTATGCTTATAGCTATGGCCATTGCCAAAGAGAAACAAACCATTAGCAAGGAATACTTCCAACAGCTTGTGGATGAACTTCAAACCATTCCCGAAAAGATTCGTAAAACACTTGAGCTTAACGACAAGATTGCCAAGTATTCGAAGATATTTACCTACGCACGAAACTTTATCTACCTTGGCCGCGGATACAACTACCCCATTGCCTTGGAAGGAGCGTTGAAGCTGAAAGAAATATCGTACATACATGCCGAAGGATACCCCTCGGCCGAAATGAAACACGGCCCTATTGCTCTTATCGACGAAGAAATGCCGGTGGTGGTGATAGCTCCAAGACATGATAAATACGAAAAGATACTCAGCAACGTACAAGAAATAAAGGCTCGCAAGGGCAAGATTATTTCCGTAATCACCGAGGGCGACACTGCAATAAAGGAACTTTCGGATATTTATTTCGAAATACCGGATACTATGGATTGCTTCACTCCGCTGCTTACCATTGTGCCGTTGCAACTTATTTCGTACCACATAGCCATTGCCAAAGGCCGCGATGTGGATCAACCTCGCAACCTTGCCAAATCGGTAACTGTTGAATAACGAAGTTTTTATTTATCAATATGTTAAATTTATTTGGGGACGATGCGGAAACGCATCGTCTTTTTTTGTTGCAGTAAGTTGCGTTGTTTGCCATAACATTTCTTGTTGCAGGCCGAGATACTTTTTGCAGATACCTAGAACACTTTTTGTTTATGCTTGGAGTGATGGTATCGAAAGTGCTGAAACAATAGTATTGAATATGCTGAAATTATCCTATCAAAAGTACTGAAATAACAATCGAAAGTTGGCGACTTTATAATAAAAAATCATCAACTTCGTTGTGTAAAGTTGCCCACTTTGATATGCAAAGTTGCCGACTTTGCATGTCAAAGTTGCCGACTTTGCATATTGAAGTTGCCGACTTCGTATATCAAAGTTGGCAATTTTGCATCATCGTTTCAGTACTTTCGATATTATTATTTCAGCACTTTCGATATTATTACTTCAGCACTTTCGATACTATCGTTCCCGAACAAAGAAAATCGTTGTTCTGAACAAAGAAAATTTTGTTCCAAACGGAACGAAAAAATAATAGAGGGAAGGTGGTGCAGCTATAGTAGGGGCAACATTGAAGGCTGGAATAGTGCATGGTTTGCCAAACAAGAAAAGGGTAGAAACCTAATGGCTTTTACCCTTCCCTTGTTTAACTACCTATTATGTTATTTGACTTTGGCTCTTTGCCAATGTCCCAAAGCTAAAGTTTATTTATTTATTCCCTTCATGGTAAACGAAATGCGGTTGCGTTTCACATCCACTTCGGTTACTTTCACCATTACATGTTGATGGAGTTTCAGTACCGTGTTGGGGTCTTTTACAAACTTGTCGGCCATTTGGCTAACGTGAACAAGTCCGTCCTGATGCACGCCCACATCTACAAAGGCACCGAAGGCGGTGATGTTGGTAACTATTCCGGGCAGAATCATACCCTCATGAAGGTCGTCGATACGGCTCACATTCTTGTCGAATTCAAATACTTCGAACTTGGTACGGGGGTCCAAACCGGGCTTGTCAAGCTCTTTCATAATGTCTTCCAAGGTAGGCAATCCGCAGTTGGCCGACACAAAGTCTGCAATGTTTATCTTTTTGCGCAACTCCTTATTGTCGATAAGTTCCGCCACCGAAGCACCAACCTTCCTAGCCATACGTTCCACAAGCTCGTAACGTTCGGGGTGCACAGCGCTGCGGTCCAGCGGGTTGGCTGCATTGCGTATTCTCAGGAAGCCGGCACATTGCTCAAAAGCCTTCTCGCCCAAGCGTTCTACTTGCAGAAGTTCCTTTCGCGAGGCGAAGGGGCCTTTCTTGGCACGATGCTCCACTATTTTTTTTGCCAACACGGGGCCTATCCCCGACACGTAGCTGAGCAGCTCTTTGCTGGCGGTGTTCAGCTCCACACCCACGTTGTTTACACAGCTTACCACCACATCGTTGAGGCTTTCCTGCAAAAGGTTTTGGTTTACATCATGCTGATATTGTCCTACACCTATTGACTTGGGGTCTATCTTTACCAACTCCGACAGCGGGTCCATCAACCGCCGTCCTATCGATACGGCACCACGCACCGTAACGTCGTAGTCCGGAAACTCCTGGCGGGCAATGTCGGAAGCCGAATATACCGATGCACCGTTTTCGCTTACCATAACGGCTATCACTTTGGTTTTGAAGTGAGCACGTTTCACTATCTCTTCCGTTTCGCGTCCGGCGGTGCCGTTGCCTATGGCTATGGCTTCTATCTTGAATGCTTCCACAAGGCTTTCGAGTTTCTTTACAGAGTCGCGTTCTTCTCTTACCGAAGTGAAAGGATAAATGGTTTCGTTGTGAATAAGATTACCTTGAGCGTCGAGGCACACCACCTTGCAGCCTGTGCGGAAGCCCGGGTCGATGGCAAGCACACGTTTCTGCCCCAGTGGCGATGCAAGCAGCAGCTGGCGAAGGTTTTCGGCAAACACCTTGATGGCTTCCACGTCGGCACGCTCCTTCAGGATGTTGTAAAACTCAGTTTCCATCGAAGGGGCAAGGAGTCGTTTGTAACTATCTTTCACTGCCATCTTAACTTGTTCCGAGCTGTCGTTGTATCCCTTTACAAATTGTTTTTCAAGTTGCTCAATGGCTTTGGTGTCGTCGTCGGGTTGTATCTTTACTTTAAGGAAACCTTCGTTTTCGCCTCTAAACATTGCCAGTATTCTGTGTGATGGGGCTTTCATCATGTTCTCTTCCCAGTCGAACCACGAACTGTACTTAGCTCCTTCTTCCTCTTTGCCTTTGGCCACCTTGGCGGTAAGCATGGCAGTACGTTGGTATAGGGTCCGCATACGGTTGCGGGCAGTGGTATTTTCGTTTATTCGTTCGGCTATTATATCTCTGGCACCGGCAAGGGCATCGTCAAGGTCGGCTACGCCTTTTTCTGTGTTTACATACTTGGCTGCCAATGCTTCTACATCAATATTTTGTTGTAGCATAATGCTGTTGGCTAGAGGTTCCAATCCTTTTTCGATGGCCATGGAGGCACGGGTTTTTCGCTTGGGTTTATAGGGAAGATATAGGTCTTCGAGCTCGGTTATTGTTTCGACCGATAGCAGTTGCTTCTTGAGTTCGGGCGTTAGCTTGCCTTGTTCTTCGATAGACTGGATTATGCTTTCGCGTCGCTTATCTAGGTCCTTACATTTGATAAGCATATCGCGAATGGCGGCAATCTGCACCTCGTTGAGGCTGCCGGTGACTTCCTTGCGGTAGCGGGCTATAAATGGAACAGTGGCACCACCTTCGAGCAGTTCGATGGTCTTCTCTACCTGACGGGGCGAAAGGTTGAGGGCTTCGGCTATCTTTGACGAGTAGTTCATGGTTGTATGTCTATATATATTATTGTACTGTTTAAACTTCTCGATAAGGATGTTGTTTGTACAAAAAGTGACAAAATAGTATTTGTTTTATTGTAATAATGACTCTTTTTACACAAACTTTTACCTTTGAGAAACCAAAAAACGTATGTTTTTACTTTTTTATTGTGTTGTATATATAATTGTTTTACATATTTTTACTACAATACATATGCTGTGTGTAAAAAAAATATTTCATTTTTGTCTGCTGAATGAAAAAAAATACATACCTTTGCAACCTAATATTGAAATTAATAGATGTATTATTAAAAAACTTTTTATCATGAAGAAAACATTATTATTTGTAATGGCAGCGATAGTTTCGGTTGCTATTAATGCGCAAACAATCTTCTCGGAAGGTTTCGACAATGTAGTTACAGATCCTGAAACTTACATGGGCGCCATTCCCGAAGGTTGGACAACCTATGGTGATGATTTAGTGAACTATTACCAAGGATTCTCTCAAAGTTGGGATGTTTACAGCTTCTCCGATATTGGAAAAGTTGCAATCTCTATCTCTTGGACTGAGCCACAAGGTAACATGTGTGACCGTTGGCTTGTAACTCCTGCAATTGTAGTTCCTGATTCTGGCTATTGTTTAAACTTCAAAACTGTTGGATACGATCCTAATTTCCCTGAAGTATTGGAAGTAAAAGCCTCTACAGCAGGTGTTGCCAAAGAAGATTTTACAGCTTCTTTGTTAAGCATTCCA